>Ga0136619_10000006_pt1 | contig 83597 bp, 81 predicted proteins | sample AntDrymUQ3532106_2_FD_104807 | JGI IMG/M metagenome (GOLD analysis project Ga0136619, IMG submission 104807) | Polar desert sand microbial communities from Dry Valleys, Antarctica - metaG UQ353 (21.06) | ecosystem: Environmental > Terrestrial > Soil > Desert | place: Antarctica: Dry Valley...
CGAGTCGCTCGGCGCCGAGCGACTCGAGGACAGGGCCGAGATGCTGGCTCATCACTACGAGAGCGCGCTCCAATTCGCCACAGCCGCCGGGCAACCGACCGGCGAGATCATCGAGCGCGCCGTGGCGGCCCTTCGGGACGCCGGCGAACGGGCCCTCGCCCTCAACGCGCCGTCTGCCTCGGCCGGCTTCTACACAAGGGCGCTCGAGCTGCTGCCGCCGGAGCATGCCGATCGGCCGGACGTCCTGCTCGGGCGCGCCAACGCGCTCCACGTGGCCGGCGACGACGAGCGGATCACGGCGCTCGAGCGCGCTCGGGATGCCCTGCTGGCAGCCGGGAGCCAGGAGCGGGCAGCGCACGCCGAACAGATGCTGGCGCAGGCCTGGTGGCTCAGGGGCCGGACCGACGAGGCGCTGGCCCATCAGCAACGCGCCGAGGAGCTCGCGGGCACGGACCGCAGCTCGGCGGCCGCGGTCCGGGTGCTCGCCTACTCGGCCCGCCTGAAGGTGCTGGCCGGGAAGGACGAGGAGGCGCTCCGCATAGCTCAGGAGATCCTGCCCAGCGCCGATGCGCTCGGCCTGGATCTCCTTCGCTCGCAGCTCGCCACGACGATGGGGATGGCACGCATCGGGCTCGGAGACGACGCCGGCTTCGCGGATATGCAACGCGGCAGGGAGCTGGCGCGGGACGCCGGCGAGCTTGCCGAGGCGTGCCGCGCGACGCAGAACCTGGCAAGCTTCACCTACGACGCGGGGGAGATCAGGCGCGGCTGGACACTGGCACGCGAAGCGCTGGAGCTCGCGAAGCAGGCTGGGGCCATGCGACTCGTCCGCTTCCAGGAGGAGGCTCTGGCGTGCGCCGGATACGACCTGGGCGGTTGGGACGAGGCGGTGAAGGCGCTGGACCGCCTGATCGCCGACTCGGAACGCTCGCCGAGCGTCCAGGAAAGCGAGATGCGCGACCTCCGCGCCGTGATCAGGCTCGCGCGCGGGCAGACGGAGGGCGCGCTCGGGGACGTGCGACGCGCCGTCGAGCTGAGCCGTCAGCGGAGCGAGCCACAGACGGTACTGCCGGCACTTGCCGTGGCTGCTCGCGTCTACGCCGAGCTCGGCCTGGTCGACCAGGCTCACGAGGTCGCTACCGAGTTGATGTCCAATCCCGCGGGCCGGCCGCTCTACTCATACCGTGAGTTCGCCTGGGTCGCTGCCGAGCTCGGACACGCGGACAACCTGCGCGAGAAGCTGGCGCCCTCGCAGGACGCGAGCAAGTGGGCGGGTGCGATGCTGGCCGTCGTCGATGGGTCGTTCGCCGAAGCGGCGGAGCGCTTCTCGGAGATGGGCCTCGGTCCGGACGAAGCGAACGCGCGGCTCCGTGTCGCACGTGAGCTGATCGCCGAGGGGCGCATCGCCGAGGGCGAAGATCACCTCCGGCGCGCAATCGAGTTCTACCGCGCCGAAGGCGCCAGTCGCTACCTCGAGCAGGCCGAAGCGCTGCTCGCCGCGACGGCCGGCAACGGGGCGTGAAGCAGCCTCGTCACGCCGCCGGCAGGCGGCCATCGGTCTGGATTTCTCGTCATCCACGCTCCTCCAAGTTATCTACTGTACGAGCGTTGTGCTAGCAGAGTTGCCGGAGTTATCGACTGTCGGTATCCTCGGAGGGTGCTCATTCGGTAGGCCCCTTGTCGATCTGAGCACGGATCGCGTGGCGGAGTAGCTCAGTGGCAGAGCAGGGGACTCATAAGCCCTTGGCCGGTGGTTCGAATCCGCCCTCCGCTACCAACCCCGACCCGCTCGTCGAGATTGCCGCCGCGGTCGGCCGCGGCGCGAGCGCGCTGCAAGTTCCCGACGACGCCCGGCTCGTCCTCGCCGTCTCGGGCGGCCCGGACTCGATGGCGCTCTTGCACGGAGCCGCACGCCTGCTCGAGACCGATGCGGTCGCCTGGCAGTTGACGGTCGCTCACCTCGATCACGCGTTGCGTCCTGACAGTCCGGATGACGCGCGCTTCGTCGCCGATGCGTCCGCGGCCCTCGGCCTGTTCTGCGAGGTGCGTCGCACCGACGTTGCCGCGCTCGCGCGCGAGGAGGGGCGCTCGATCGAGGAGGTCGGGCGCGACGCGCGGTACCGGTTCCTGGCCGAGGTCACGGGCGCGGACGGATGGATCGCGACCGGCCATACGGCCGACGACGCGGCCGAGACCGTGCTCCTCAACCTCATGCGCGGCAGCGGGACGGCAGGGCTGCGCGGTATCCCCGCGCGACGCGGCCGGATCGTGAGGCTGCTGCTCGGCGAGCGGCGCGAGTGGCTGCGCTCTGCGCTCGATGCGGCCGGCATCGTCTACCGCCTCGACCCTTCGAACGAGGACGCCGCGTACCTGCGCAACCGGGTGCGCGGCGAGCTGCTGCCGCTCATGGAGGCGCTTCGCCCCGGTGCCGTCGGGCGCATCGTGCAGTTCGCGGCGCTGGCGGCGGCGGACGACGATCTCCTCGACGACGTCGCCGCGGCGGAGCTCGAGCGGCGTCGCACGGCCGATGGCGAGCTGGACTGGCGCGACCCGCCGTCTGCGGCGCTCGGCGGCAGGGTGCTTCGCCTGGCCATCGGCGCCCCGGCGCCGAGCGCGGAGCGGATCGAGGCGCTCCTCGAGGCGGCGGCAGGCCCGCGCGGTGGGCTCAGCATCGAGCTCGGTGGCGGCCGGAGCGCATCGATCAGGGAGCGGCGGATCCGCATCGAGTGATGCCGGGGCGTAACTTGGGCCGGATGAAAACCACAAACCGATGAGAGGAGCCACGCGCGATGTGTCTCAATTGCGGCTGCATGCGTGCCCATGACGACATGGGCAAGCCGGACGTCAACATCACGTACGAGGACGTGAAGAGAGCCGCGGACGCGAACGGCATGAGCGTCGAGGAGACGCTGGCCACGATCGACCGCACCGCCGACAAGGATCGTGGGGACCATCCGGCGGAGTACGCGACCGATGCCGGCGGCTGACGCGCGCAGGATTGAGCCGATCGGGCGGTTGCGCCGTACAGGAAGGTGAAGCCGCCCATGGGAACGTTTGTTCGACCCGGCGGGCCAACCTATACTTACCCGGCCCGTGGCGACTTGTCGCGGGCAGGCTCGGCCGCGGCCGGTGCCCATCGCACGGAGGCTGAAGCAGACCCACCTTGACCAGTCGCATCGTTCGGAACAGCGTCGTCCTCGTCGTCCTGGCCGTCTTCGGCCTTGCGGTCCTGTGGACCTTCATGGGAAGCGGCGACCAGGAGGCGGAGTACGGCTACGGGCAGCTCATCGAGGACGCGCGCGCCGGCGCGATCGAGAGTGTCAGCAAGGAGGGTCTGAGGCTCACGGTCACGTTCAATGATCCGTCGCGCGCCGAGGCGACCGCCATCGCGCCGTCGGAGCTGACCGATGTGCACAGCGCCATATGCGCGGCCGCGGGCGACAACAGTCCGGCATGCCAGGGCTTCACCGTCGTGCCGGAGAGCGCCGCAGGCAACATCCTGACCCTGCTCATCACCGCGCTGCTGCCGGTGCTGCTCATCGGCGGATTCATCTTCTTCATGATGCGGCAGGCGCAGGGCACCAATAACCAGGCGATGAGCTTCGGCAAGAGCCGCGCCCGCATGTTCCTCGGCAACAAGACGGTCGTCGTGACCTTCAACGACGTCGCCGGGGTGGACGAGGCAAAGCAGGAGCTCACCGAGGTCGTCGAGTTCCTCAAGTATCCCGAGAAGTTCAACTCGCTCGGGGCGCGCATCCCGCGTGGCGTGCTGCTGGTCGGGCCGCCCGGCACCGGCAAGACCCTGCTCGCGCGTGCGGTCGCCGGCGAGGCGGGCGTGCCCTTCTTCAGCATCTCCGGGTCGGAATTCGTGGAGATGTTCGTGGGCGTCGGCGCGTCGCGCGTCCGCGACCTGTTCGAGCAGGCGAAGCGCAACTCGCCGTGCATCGTGTTCGTTGACGAGATCGACGCGGTCGGCCGCCAGCGTGGCGCCGGGCTCGGCGGCTCCCACGACGAGCGCGAGCAGACCCTCAACCAGATCCTGGTCGAGATGGACGGCTTCGACACGAACACGAACGTGATCGTGGTGGCCGCCACGAACCGCCCCGACGTCCTGGACCCGGCGCTCCTGCGCCCCGGCCGGTTCGACCGCCAGGTCGTCCTCGACCGCCCCGACATCAAGGGCCGGCGCGAGATCCTGTCGGTGCACATCAAGGGCAAGCCGCTCGACAAGACGGTCGACATCGAGGCCATCGCGCGACGCTCGCCCGGCTTCTCCGGCGCCGACCTCGCCAACCTGGTGAACGAGGCCGCCATCCTCGCCGCGCGCCGCAACAGGAAGACCATCGGCGCCTCGGAGTTCAACGAGGCGATCGATCGCGTCATCGCGGGCCCCGAGCGGCGCAGCCGCATCATCAGCGAGGAGGAGAAGGAGATCATCGCCTACCACGAGGGCGGTCACGCCGTCGTGCAGCGCGTGCTCCCCAAGTGCGATCCGGTCACGAAGGTGACCATCGTGTCCCGCGGCATGGCGCTCGGATACACGATGAGCCTTCCGCAGGAGGACCGATACCTCCATTCGAAGACCGAGTTCGAGGACAAGATCGCCGGGATGCTCGGCGGAAACGTGGCCGAGACGCTCGTCTTCGGCGACACGACCACCGGCAGCTCGAACGACATCGAGAAGGCCACCAGCCTCGCCCGGGCCATGGTCACCCAGTACGGCATGAGCGAGACGCTCGGGCCGCTGGCCTTCGGCAAGAAGGAGGAGATGGTCTTCCTGGGCCGCGAGATCAGCGAGCAGCGCAATTATTCCGACGAGGTCGCGGCCAAGATCGACAGCGAGGTTCGCAGCCTCATCGACAACGCCTACAACCGGGCCATGGAGGCCCTGACCACGCATCGCGACGTGCTCGATCGGCTCGCGGGTCTGCTCATCGAGAAGGAGACCATCGAGGCGGAGGAGTTCGAGTCGCTCTTCGCCGGCGTCCTGCCACCGCGCACCGGTGGTCCCACCCCGCGGCGCATGGGCGCACTCGCCGACACGGACGGCGACGCCCCCGAGCTCGACCCCGAGGCCGTGGGAGACGAGTCGCCACGCCGCCGCCAGGGACCTGCGCCGCAGCCCGCGTAAAGGCCGAGTCGCGCTTCACGGCAACCATTGGCGCGGGATTGGACCGACCGTGGCCGATGGTCGTAGTTGTTCCGGCCGCCTGACGTCGAGGGGCCAACGGAGCCCTTCCCTGCGCTAGGCTGTGCGGGGTGACGACCCCTCCACGGACCGATGGCGGCGCGCCGCTGCGCGCCGTGTTCCTCGACGTCGGCGACACGATCATGCGCCCCAATCCCTCGTGGGAGCACGTCTACGCGATGGCGTTCGACGAGTTCGGCGTGACCGTCGAGATCGAGGATCTCCACCGCGCCCTGCGGGAGGCCTATCGGCATGGCGGGTGGGGGATGGAGGAGGGCTTTGAGCCCTCGGAGGAGACGAGCTTTCAGCGCACCGTGGAGATCGACGCTGCCGCGATCGCCGTCCTGGGCCTGGAGCCGATGCCCGACGCGTTCTACCGCCGTCTCCACGAGATGTTCCTGGTCACCAGCCACTGGCACGTCTTCCCCGATGCCTATCCCGCGCTCGCCGCGCTCCGGGAGCGCGGCCTCACCATCGGCGCGGTGAGCAACTGGATCTGGAACCTGCCGGAGCTCCTCCACGCCCTGGACCTGGTGGGCGGGTTCGACTTCATCGCCGCCAGCGCGCGCATCGGCTACGAGAAGCCGCATCGCCGCATCTTCGAGTGGGCGCTCGAGAAGGCCGGCGCCGATCCCGACGCCGTCATCCACGTCGGCGACCATGTCGGCGCGGACGTGGAGGGCGCGCGCGCGGTCGGGATCTCGGCCGTGCTCATCGATCGCTTCGGCCGGCACGCTCCCGCGGGCGTGCCCGAGGGCGTTCCCGTGATCACGACGCTCAACGAGCTCATTCCGATCGTGGACGGCCGATTGGGGGTCCGCGCGCATGTCTGACCGACCGGCCGTGGTGCGGCCGCCGTACGTCGCCGTCATCGGCGACTCCGATCCCCGTGGCCCGGACGCGCAGCGCATCGTCGAGTGGGCGGAGGAGATCGGACAGCAGCTGGCGCGCGCCGGAGCGACGGTCATCACCGGAGGCCTCGGCGGCGTCATGCGTGCCGCCGCGCGCGGGGCACTCGGTGCCGGCGGCGAGACCATCGGCATCCTGCCCGGCTCCAACGCCAGCGACGCGAACGAGTACATCCGCACGCCCATCGCCACCGGGCTCGGCGTCGCGCGGAACCTGGTGGTGGTCACCTCCGCGGACGCGGTGATCGCCGTCGGAGGGCGGCACGGGACCCTTTCGGAGATCGCCCTCGCGCTGCGCATGGGCCGCCACGTCGTCGCGCTCTCGTCGTGGCGCCTCGAGTCGGACCACCGCCTCGGTGGCCCCCGCGTCCATCGCGTCAGGACGCCGCGTGAGGCGGTGGAGCTCTCGCTGCGCCTGGCTCGGGAGGGTCCGCTCGAGCCGTCGTGAGTGAGCTGACCGATGGGTGAGCTTGTCCTCGTCCTGCCGCGGGTCTCGGTCCCCGACGGGTGCGACTTCCACGGCATCCGCCTCGCCGACGAGGTGGTACTTGCGCACTTGCGCAGCGCCGTGGCACGCGACGGCCGATATCTCGAGCGCACCGTCGCCGAGTCCGACCCGAGCTTCAAGCAGCTCATCCCGTACGTCGTCGTTCGCGACGGCGACGCCGTGCTCCTCATGCAGCGGACCGATGCCGGCGGCGATGTACGCCTCCACGGCCGGGCGAGCATCGGGGTCGGGGGCCACCTGAACCCGGTGGACGAGGGCGCCGATGCGCTCATGGCAGGGCTGCGCCGGGAGTGGGACGAGGAGCTGGCCGCGCCGTGGGAGCCGGAGTTCCGGCTGGTGGGCCTGCTCAACGACGACACGAACCCGGTCGGATCGGTCCATCTCGGGGTCGTGTTCACGGTAGACGCCGAAGGGCGTCCGGTCGAGGTCCGTGAGCGCGACAAGCTCTCCGGATCGTTCGTGGCGCCCGCCACCGTGGCCGCGGACTGGGAGGCGCTCGAAACGTGGTCGCAGCTGGTCGCCCGCAGCCTCCTCGGAATCCGAGGCATTTGATCGGCGGCTTCTATACTCGACGCATGCTTCGTCGCGCGCTGGCGGCACTCTGCCTGGGACTCGGAATCGTGGCGCTCGCGGCGCCGGCGGGGGCGGCCGGAGAGCAGATCGCCCACATCGAGCTCAGCGGCGTCATCGACCAGGTCAACGCCGCGTACATCGAGGAGGCGCTGCGCACGGCCGCCGAGCGCGGTGACGCCGCGGCGATCATCCAGATCGACTCGCCCGGCGGCGAGCTCACCAGCATGGACCGCATGATCAAGGCGATCCTGGCCTCCGAGGTGCCGGTCATCGCGTGGGTGGCGCCGGGTGGCGCACGGGCGGGCTCGGCGGCGACCTTCGTCACGCTGACCGCCGACATCGCCGCCATGGCGCCCAACACGAACATCGGCGCGGCCTCGGTGGTCGGTAGCGGTGGGGAGGACCTCCCCGAGACGCTGGCGACCAAGGTCACCAACGATGCCGTTGCGCGCATCCGATCGCTCGCCGAGCGGCAGGGACGGAACGCGGACTGGGCCGAGTCCGCGGTGCGCGACGCGGCGAGCATCGGCGCGACCGAGGCGGTGGAGATGAGCCCGCCGGTGGTGGATCTCGTGGCGGACGACATCCCGTCACTGCTGACGGCGATCGATGCGGGCGAGCGGGCCGACGGCCGCGCCTTCACCTTCGACGGCGAGCCGCTCCCCGCACTGTCCGGCCTGCCCCTCGCCGAGCTCGAGATGAACTTCGGACAGCGCCTCCTCCACCAGCTCGCGGATCCGAACCTCGTGTTCATCCTCTTCACAGTCGGCTTCTTCGGGATCATCGGCGAGCTGCTGCACCCGAACTTCGTCTCCGGGATCGCCGGCGCCATCGCGCTCGTCGTCGCGTTCATCGGCTCGAGCGCATTGCCGCTCAACGTGGGTGGCCTGCTGCTCATCCTCATCGGCGTCGGGCTCTTTGCGCTCGAGGTGTTCGTCGCCTCCTATGGCCTGCTGACCGTCGGCGGGACCATTGCCCTCGCGCTCGGCGCGTTCGCGCTGTGGACCGGCGTGGAGCCAGGTGTCGACGCCATCGAGGTGAGCGTGAGCCCGTGGCTGATCGTGCTCGTCGCCGCGGTCGGAGTGCTGTACGTGTGGGTCCTCGTCCGAGCGTTGATCCAGATGCGACGTGGGGGAGGGCTTCGCGTCGAGCCGATGGTGGCCCTGGTCGGAGCGGCCGGAACTGCCCAGACCCTCATCGGTCCAACGGGGATCGCCTATGCTGAGGGCGAGAGCTGGTCCGCCAGGACGCGCGGCGACGAGATCGGGGCAGGCACCCCGGTGCGCGTGGTGGCCATTGACGGCCTCGAGCTCATCGTGGAGCCGGCACCCGCCGCCGGTCCCGCGGGTACGGAGGGATAGCTTCAATGGACGATTTCGTCGGCTGGATCATCATCGGAGTTGGCATCCTGCTGGCGCTGTGGCTGCTCTTCAGCGTCGTCCACATCGTCCGCGAGTACGAGCGCCTGGTCGTCTTCTTCTTCGGCCGGCTGCAGGGCGCCCGCGGCCCGGGCATCGTGCTGCTCATCCCGTTCGTGCAGCAGGCGGTCAAGGTGGACCTCCGCGAGCGCTTCCTGGAGGTGCCGCAGCAGACCTGCATCACCAAGGACAACGCCCCGATCAGCATCGACTTCCTGGTCTATTCCAAGGTCTTCGAGCCCGAGGTGACCGTCACTGCAGTGGTCGACTTCACGGGTGCCTCGCAGGCGCTGGCGGCCACCACGCTGCGCGCCGTCATCGGCGACATCCCGCTCGACGACGTGCTGGCAAAGCGGGAGCAGATCAACAATGTCCTGCGCACCAAGCTCGACGAGGTGACGGGGCGGTGGGGCGTGAAGATCACGAACGTCGAGATCCGCGAGATCGTGCCGCCGCGTGACATCCAGGACGCCATGAACCGCCAGATGAGCGCCGAGCGCAACCGGCGCGCGCTCATCACCGAGTCCGAGGGGACGCGGCAGGCGACCATCAACGTGGCCGAGGGTGACAAGCAGTCGAACATCCTGCGCGCCGAGGGCGATCGCCAGTCCCAGATCCTCAAGGCGGAGGGCTACGCCAACGCGCTCCAGACCATCTTCGCCGCAGCCAGCGGCATCGACGAGAAGACGATGTCGCTCCAGTACCTCGACGCCCTCAAGGCGCTGGCCAGCGGCGAGAGCACGAAGTGGATCGTGCCGATGGAGCTCAGTGAGCTCACGCGGCCGATCACCGCGGCCATGCGTCAGACCCGCGGCGCCGGTGAGGGCACCGCGGGCGGATGATCCGCGGCCTTCTGCGGGCCGTGGGTCGCGCCGTCGGCGCGGCCACCGGCGGGTACCTCCTGTATCTCGGCGTGCGCGGCTCTCGGCTGCTCGTGCAGCCCGAGGTCCGTCCATTCCTTCCCGAGTTCCCCGGTGCCCCGGCCACACCGGGAGAGATCGGCCTGGACTTCGAGGACGTTCGCTTCACGACCGATGACGGCGCCACCCTGTCGGGTTGGCTCATCCCGGCCGAGCGTGACACGCGCACCGCGGTCATCGTCCTCCACGGCTTCACCGGGCATCGGCTCGCCAACCTGCCGGCGTTCGTGCCGTGGCTCCACGAGCGTCACAACGTGCTCATGTTCGACTTCCGCGGTCACGGCCAGTCCGATGCGCGATCGGTGACCCTGGGCTCGCACGAGCGGCGTGACGTTGCGGCCGCCCTCCGCTTCCTGGAGAGCAGAGGTATGGGCCCGGTGGCGCTGTTCGGGATCAGCATGGGCGCCTCGATCGCCATCGTGGCGGCTCCGGACCTCGCGGTGGCCGCGGTGGTGGCCGATGCGCCCTACGCACAGCTCCATCACCCGGTCGCCAACCGCATGCGCCAGGTCGGGTACCCACTCGCCGGCATCGGTGCCCGGATCATCGTGGCGGGGGCGGCGCTGCGGACGCGATCGTGGCTGGGAGACCCGGTCCGCGCCGTGCGCCGCCTGGCGCCGCGGGCCCTGCTGATCATCGCTCCGCGGGAGGATCGGCTCATCAGCTGGCGCCAGGGCGTCGCGCTGTACGACGCGGCCTCGGAGCCGAAGGAGCTGTGGGTCGTGGAGGGGGCGGGCCATGCGGAGGCGTACGTCGCCGAGCCGGCCGCCTACCGGGAGCGCGTCCTCGCCTTTCTGGAGCGGCACCTGGGCTGACGTACCGCGCACTCCTCCGCGCGGCGGCTGTCTGACCGCGGGTTGGCCGCGTCTATACTCCGCTCGACTTCAGCCTCGCTACGAGCCGACGAAGACGCTGTTGGTGCTCAACCGCTCGAATGCCTCACCGGCATCAACGTCGCCAACGCCGAGGCGGCACTGGGGCGCAAGATCGACTTCGAGATCATCAACGAGTACCGGGGAGCCATCAGCGCCCTGAACTCGGGCGCCCCGTTCATGGCCAGCCGCCCGGATGATCCTCTGGGCCAGAGTGTCACCGCCTTCGCGCGCCAGATGGACGCTGTCCTCGTGGCATCCGCGCTGGCCACGCCCTCCTGACCAGCACCGTGCCGGTAAGGGAGCGCTAACCGACCGGTAAGGGCCGCCTCCGTACGCTGCCTGCGCCGGTCGCCGCTGGTAGTCAGGGAGGCGAGCAGGCGGGCGACCGGCACTCCCGCATCCTGTTCGTCACCCGCCTCCGCCCCGAGGCCACGCCATGCTCGCCACCGCCCTCAGCGCGTCCGTCGTCGGCGTTGACGGGGTGCCAGTCCGCGTCGAGGTGGACGTCTCGTTCGGGCTGCCCGGGCTGACCATCGTGGGCCTCGCCGGAAGCGCGGTGCTCGAGGCACGCGAGCGCGTGCGATCGGCCCTGCGCAACTCGGGATTCGAGGTCCCGTCCCGACGCATCACCGTCAACCTCGCGCCGGCCGACCTGCCGAAGGAGGGGACAGGCCACGACCTCGCGATCGCCACGGCCATCCTCGTCGCCTCGGGGCAGCTCGATGGTGCCGGGCTGCGCACCACCGCGCTCATCGGCGAGCTCGCGCTGGATGGGTCGCTGCGGCCCGTCCCCGGCGCCCTGGCGCTGGTGGCCGCCGCGCTGGCGGGTGGAGCAACCGACGCCATCGTGCCGGCGGAGAACGGCGCCGAGAGCGCGGCGATTCGGCAGGTGGCGGTGCGTCCCGCCGGCGCCCTGCGCGAGGTCACGCGGCACCTCGCCGGGATCGGTATGCTCGAAGCGCTCCAGCCGACGGTGCCCCAGCCGTTCACGTCGCTTCCGGAGGACGCCCCCGAACTCGCCGGCGTCGTCGGCCAACGCGTGGCGCGTCGGGCCCTCGAGATTGCGACGGCCGGGCGCCACAACCTCGCCTTCAGCGGGCCGCCCGGCGTTGGCAAGACGTTGCTGGCGCGCGCCGCCGCCGGCCTGCTCCCGCCGCTCGACGAGGACGAGGCCGCCGAGGTGAGCCGCATCTACTCGGCCGCGGGCCTCACCGATCGCCGCGCGCCCGTGACGCTGCGCCGGCCGTTCCGCGCGCCGCATCACACGATCTCCACCCAGGCGCTCGTCGGCGGAGGCCCCCGCGTTCGGCCCGGGGAAGCGAGCCTCGCCCATCGCGGCGCGCTGCTGCTCGACGAGACCCTCCAGTTTCGCGCCGACGCGCTCGATGCGCTGCGCGGACCCATCGATGTGGGAAGCGCGACCATCGCCCGCGTCGAGGGGGTCCTGGCGCTGCCCGCGCGGTTCATGTTGATCGCGACCTTCAACCCGTGCCCGTGCGGCTGGTTCGGGACGGAGCAGCAGGCGTGCGTGTGCGAGGACGGCGCGCGCCGTCGCTACCAGGCCCGTCTGTCGGGGCCGATGCGGGATCGGCTCGACCTGCTCGTGCCGCTCGAGCCCGTCTCCACGTCCGGCGCGTCCCGGGCGCCGACGGAGTCGAGTGCCGCCGTCGCGGCCCGCGTGCGGCGGGCGTGGTGCCTCCAGCGCGAGCGCCAGGCAGCACCCAACGTCGAGCTGCCACCGGCCGCATTCGACGCGGAGCACGGGTTCGCGGAGCGCATCCATCGCCTGATGGAGACGCGCGCGCGCCAGATGGGCCTCTCGCTGCGGCGCGTGCACCGGGCGGCGCGCGTGGCGCGCACCATCGCGGACCTCGACGGCTGCTCCGAGGTCGAGCCGCGGCATCTCGACGAGGCGCTCGGCCATCGGCCGAAGCCGCCGGCACCGTGATCGGCGTGGGGACGGGGCCGGGGAAGCCCACTGAGGAGCACGTCGCGCGTGCCAGCGAGTGGGAGTGCTGGATCGCCCTCTCCCTGCTTCCCGGAGTCGGGCCCGCGGCGTTCACGCAGCTGCTCCGTCGCCACGGTTCGGCCGCGGCGGCCTGGCGGGCGGGCGAGCACGCCCTCGATGGCATGCGCCGAATCGGCGATGAGGCCGTGGCCGCCATGGCGACCACCGCGGGACGCGACCCGCGGGAAATGGCACGGCGGGCCGAGGGGGCCACGCGCGCAGCAGGTGGCCGGGTGATCACATGGCTCGACGAGGAGTACCCGCGGGCTCTGCTCAACCTGGACCCCCGGCCGCCGACCCTCTACGTCGCCGGCGACGTAGAGGTATTCGAGGGTCGCGCGGTGGCGATCGTCGGCACGCGACGCGCCTCGGGGTACGGGCTGGCGGTGGCCACCGAGATCGCCGATGAGCTGGCCAGGGCCGACGTGGTGGTGGTGTCCGGGCTCGCGCTTGGCGTGGACGGCGCGGCACACCGCGCCGCTGTCGCGGCCGGCGGCCGCAGCATTGCCGTCCTGCCGTCGCCACTCGACCGCATCTACCCGCCGCGCCATCGGGGACTGGCCCGCGAGATCGTGCGGGGCGGGGGTGCGCTGGTGACCGAGGTGCCCACCGGCGCGACGGTCGGACGGCCGGACTTCGCGCGCCGTAACCGCATCATCGCGGGTTTGGCCGAGGCGGTGGTGGTGACGGAGGCCCCGGATCGGTCCGGGGCGCTGCTGACGGCGGCGGCCGCCACCTCCATCGGCCGTGAGCTGTACGCCGTGCCGGGCCCCATCGGCGCCATGGCATCGCGCGGCTGTAATCGGCTGATCGCCGACCAGCAGGCGACGATCGTCACCTCCACTGCCGCGCTGCTGCGCCAGATCGGCTTCTCGCGCGGTGAGCGGCCGCCCGCGGTCACGGCGCTCTCGGAGGTCGAGGGTCAGGTGCTCGAGCGCCTCCTCGAGCGCAGCGGATCGATCGAGGAGCTCGTCGATCGCACCATGCATCCGCCGGCGGCCGTGGCCAGTGCGCTGTCCCTGCTCGAGGCGCGTGGCCTGGTCAATCCGTTCGGCGGCGCCACCTTCCACCCGACCCTTGCCGCCAAACGTCTGGCGGGGGTCCTATGACAGACGTACCACCCATGGGCTATGCTCCCGGCTGTCAACGTTGACGCTGCCCGTGTGCCCACGCGCGGCGGCACCGTCGTTATGGAGTTGTCTATTGCGTCCGATTCGAACCGCTCGAGCGGGTGTTCCCGCACCGTTCGTATCGCTCGGCCATCTGCTGAGCAGCCACCGGGCCCTCACCAGGGTCGCCGCGGCAGCCCTTGTTTTCACCCTCGTCATCGCCTTCAGCCAGCAGGAGCCCACCCAGGCGGGCCCCGAGGCGGCGATGCCGTTACCGCAATCCCTCCTCCCCGACAATGTCGGGTTCGCGATCGCCACCAGCGACGCCGTGGAGATCACCTTCGACGAGCCCATGGATTCCGCGTCCGTCGAGGCTGCCCTGCGGCTGTCACCGGACCATGAGCCCGAGCTGAGCTGGAACGACGCCGGCACCCGCCTCTCCGTCGCTCCGAGCGGTCTCTGGCGACCCGATGCCGTCTACCGCATCACCCTCGGCGAGTCGGCGGCCACGGCCGATGGCTCGACGCTGTCGGCTCCCCGACGCTTCGCGTTCAGCACCCGCACCGCCCCCGCGGTGAGCGACTTCCAGGTACGCCTGTCCGAGGTCGCGCTTCCGCCGGTCGGCCGCCCCGACGCGGAGCTCGTTCCGTTCGTCCTGGAGCAGGGCATCGGCGAGGAGCGGACGCTGACGCCCGGCGAGACGCCACGCGATGTCAGCGCGTCGAGCGCGATCCGCATCAGCTTCAGCGCACCGATGAACCGCGCCGACGCGGAGGGGGCCTTCTCCATCGCGCCCGAGGTCGCGGGCGATCTGAGCTGGGTGAACGGGGACCTCGTCTTCACCCCCACCGAGCGCTTCGAGCTCGGTGGCCGCTACAGCATCAGCCTGGTCGGGGCACGGGACACCATCGGCAACGAGCTCGCTGGGAAGCCGAGCTTCAGCTTCGTCGTTCGTGCCGAATCGCAGCTCACTCGCACCACTCCCACGGTTGACGCAGAGGGCGTGGAGCCGGCCAGCGTCGAGATGTGGTTCAGCCAGCCCATGGACGCGGATGCCACGAATGCCGCGTTCAGCCTGACCGATACCTCCACCGGACGGCTGGTTGCGGGACGCCTCAACTGGAACGAGGACGCCACGCAGCTGGTCTACTCGCCCGACGCGCAGTTCGCTGGGTCGCGCACGTTCACCGTCGCGCTGGGAGAGGGAGCCCTCGACGCGGAGGGCAATGCGATTGCCGCGGAGTGGTCGTTCACCACCGCGGCACGGGCTGCCGCTGCTCCCGCGGCCTCGACGTCGCGCGCCGCCGCGGCGGCGGGTACCGCGCAGGCACCGGTGGCCGTGGCATTCGTCCCCGGACCGGCCAGCGGCCTGGAAGGCTATGGGATCAACCAGATCAATGCCGCCCGTGCGGCGTACGGATTGGGACCGCTCTACCTGGACCCGGCGATGTCCGCCGTGGCATCCGCGCACGCGTGGGACCAGCTGAACTACGGCTACTACAGCCACACCGGGCGAGACGGGTCCTCGGTGCACACGCGCCTGGCCAGGGGTGGAATCGGGTACAGCGCGGCGGGCGAAAACCAGTGCCACGCCAGCATGGGCATGGGAGCGCAGGGGACCATGGACTGGTGCCACGGCGTCTTCATGGCCGAGCCGTGGCCGGGGTACTGGAACCACATCGGCAACATCCTGAGCTCGCGGTACACGCGCGTCGGGATCGGCGTCGCCGACAACGGGTCGCGCGTCGTCGTTACCTGGGACTTCTCCAACTGAGGGGTCGTCGTCGGGCCGCGACGAGCGCGCCGGCGACGTTTCTCGGTCCGGCGACGGCCCACAGAGCGCACGGTCAATCGGCCCGGCTCGGCGGGTGCCCGGTGCTAGACTCGGCGAACTGATGCCGCGCAAGCAGAGCGCCGCTGGGGACCTCGTCATCGTCGAGTCGCCGGCAAAGGCGAAAACCATCGAGCGATACCTGGGGCCCGGCTATCACGTCGTGGCCAGCTACGGCCATGTCCGCGACCTGCCGAAGAAGAAGCTCGGCGTTGACGTGGACGGCGACTTCGCGCCGACGTATGAGCCGCTCATGGATCGGCGCAAGGAGCTCGACCACCTCACCGCCGCAGCGCGCAAGGCCGATCAGGTCTGGCTGGCGACCGACCTCGACCGCGAGGGCGAGGCGATCGCGTGGCATATCGTCGAGCATGCCGGCCTCTCGGCCGACCAGATCCACCGCGTGACCTTCAACGAGATCACCAAGAGCGCCATCGACGAGGCGTTCGCCCACCCGCGTGCGCTGAACCTTGACCTCATCAACGCCCAGCAGGCGCGACGAATCATCGACCGGCTGGTCGGCTACAAGCTCAGCCCGCTGGTGGCGAGCAAGATCCGCCGCGGGCTCACCGCGGGCCGGGTGCAGAGCGTTGCCGTTCGCCTCGTGGTGGACCGCGAGCGCGAGATCAGCGCCTTCACCGCGGAGGAGTACTGGAGCATCGCCGCCACCCTGGCGCGCACGGCCGAGACCGGGCAGTTCGTGGCCGAGCTGACGCGCATCGACGGCAAGAAGGCGAAGGTCGGATCCGAGTCGGAGGCGCGCGAGCACGAGGCGGCGCTGCGCGAGGCGGCCTACCGGGTGGCGCAGGTCACGCGCAGCGAGCGAAAGCGCACCGCCTCGCCGCCGTTCATCACCAGCACGCTCCAGCAGGAGGCCTCGCGCAAGCTCACCTTCGGCGCCAAGCGCACCATGAGCGTCGCGCAGCGGTTGTATGAGGGCGTCAGCCTGCCCGAAGGCCAGGTCGGCCTCATCACCTACATGCGAACCGACTCGGTCGCCATGGCGAGCAGTGCCGTGGCCGAGGCGCGGGACCTCATCGGCAAGCGCTACGGCGCCGATTTCGTCCCGTCCAAGCCGAACGCGTACCGCACCAAGAGCCGCGGCGCGCAGGAGGCGCACGAGGCGATCCGGCCCAGCTCGTTCGCCCGTACGCCGGACTCGCTGCGCGCGCACCTAAAGCCCGAGGAGCTGCGGTTGTACGACCTGATCTGGAAGCGCGCCCTGGCGAGCCAGATGGCGCCCGCTCGCTTCGATCTCGTGGGTGTGGACGTCGAGGCTGGCCGCTACACGCTGCACGCCGGCACGAGCAGGCGCGTCTTCGACGGATACCAGGCGGTCTACGTCGAGGGACAGGACGAAGAGGTCGACGAGCGCATGGCCGTGCTGCCCGAGCTCGCCGAGGGAGAGGCGCTGCGCCTCGCCGACCTCGCCTCCGAGCAGCACTTCACCCAGCCACCGCCGCGCTTCACCGAGGCCTCGCTAATCAAGGCGCTCGAGGAGCACGGCATCGGCCGCCCGTCCACCTACGCGCCGACCGTTGGCACCATCCGCGACCGAGGCTACGTGACCATCACCGATCGGCGCCTGTTCGCGGAGGAGTCGGCGTTCCGCGTGATCGACCTGCTCACCGAGCACTTCCCGGAGATCGTCGACTACGAGTTCACCGCACGCATGGAGGACCATCTCGACAACGTCGCCCGTGGCGAGCAGGACTGGGTGCCGATGGTCCGCGACTTCTACACCCCGTTCGCCGCCAAGGTGATCGAGGGCAAGGAGAAGATCGTCAAGCAGGTGGAGGTCACCGACATCCCGTGCCCGCTCACCGGCGAGCGGGGCGACATGCTCGTCAAGCGGTTCGGCCGCAACGGCTGGTTCCTGGGGTGTGCCGCGTACCCGGAGTGCAAGTACACGCAGCCGCTCCCCGGCGAAGAGCCGGAGGCGCTCGACATCCCTGGCGTGGGGGAGGTCTGCCCGCAATGCGGCGAGGGTCACCTGGCGGCACGGCGAGGCCGGTACGGTCCGTTCGTGGCCTGCGACCGCTACCCCGACTGCAAGTACATCAAGAAGGACGCGGCGCCGGCGAGCGAGCGATTCGGCACCTGCCCGCAATGCGGCACCGGCACTGTCACTACCAAGCGCAGCCGCCGCGGACGGTCGTTCTGGGGATGTGATCGCTATCCGGACTGCGACTACTCGACCTTCACGCGGCCGGGAGCCGATGGTGCGGCGCCCTCAGCCGGTGCGGCGCCCTCGCCGGGACGCTCTGCCGGACCGAAGCGGGCGGGTGGCCGTGGCAGGTCGCGGCGCGGAACGGCGACGGCGGCCGGCGGCGGTGCCTGAGGCGAGGCGGCCGAGCCTCCCCGCCGACGCGCGAGCGGCGCTCGACGCCTTCCTCACCGGCCTGCGGGGCCGCAACGCGGCGCCGGGCACGATCACCGAGTACCGTCGCCATGCCGGCGGCTTCCTCGAGTTCCTCGCAGCGCGCGGCGTCGACTGGCGGTCCCCGGACCGGGCGACCGTCCGCGCGTACCTCGCCACGCTCGCGGACGACCACCTGGCCGCCTCCTCGGTCGCGGGCAGGCTCGCCGCGGTGCGCTCGCTGTACCGGCACGCGCTGCGCAACGGCGTCATCCAGACCGATCCACTCGCCGGCGTGCGCGCCCCACGCCGCCCGTCTCGCCTGCCTCGTGTGCTCTCCGTGTCACAGGCGGAGGCGCTCGTCATGGCGCCGCGCCGCATGGCGGGACGCATGGAGTCGCTCATCAGCCGCGACGCCGCGCTCCTCGAGCTCCTGTATGCGACCGGGATGCGGATCAGCGAGCTCGCCACGCTCACCATGGACCACCTCGACGTCGGCAGGCGGCGCCTGAGGGTCATCGGCAAGGGCAGCAAGGAGCGCGACCTGCTCTTCGGCCAGTACGCGGCGCGGGCGGTGGCCTCCTACCTCGCCGGCGGCCGGCCCACGCTGGCGGCGCGCGCGACGCCGTCCACCGCGGTCTTCCTGAACTCGAACGGCGGCGCGCTGACCGCGCGCGGGGCGCGGATGATCGTGGCGCACTGGGTGGAGAAGGTGGGTGGACCCGCGCGCACCAGCCCGCACACGCTCCGCCACTCCTTCGCGACGCACCTGCTCGAGGGCGGGGCCGACCTGCGGGTGGTCCAGGAGCTGCTCGGCCACGCGAACCTTCAGACGACCCAGATCTACACGCACCTGTCCGACGCGGCGGTGCGCAGTGCGTATCGCGGCGCGCATCCGCGCGCCGGGCGGCTGCCTGCCGCCGCGCGACCCCCCGGGTGACGACGGCCGAGCCGGGCGCGCCCGGGGCGCAGCCCGCCGGCCCGGCCAGCGAGCCGCCGAGCACGATCTCCACGGCGCAGGTGCTGGTCACGGCCAGCCTGGTGCTCACCGTCGCCGCGCTCGCCAGCCGCCTACTGGGCTGGATCCGCCTCCTCGTCATCGGCTCCCAGTTCGGAGCCAGCCGCGAGCTCGATGCGTACTTCGCCGCCTTCCGCATCCCCGACGCGATCTTCCAGCTCGTGGTGGCGGGCGCGCTGTCGGCGGCGCTCATCCCGGTCTTTGCGAGCTACCGCGCACGCGGCCAGGAGGCCGAGGCGTGGAGGCTGGCGAGCAGCGTCATCAACCTCGTGATGATCGCGCTCTCGGTGCTCAGCCTGGTCATGGCCATTCTCGCGCCGCTCTTCGTCCCCATCGTCGCGCCGGGCTTCGACGAGGAGACCACCGAGCTCACCGTCCGCCTCACCCGGATCATGCTCATCAGCCCGGTTCTCATCGGCATGGGTGCGGTGGTGACCGGCATCCTCAACTCGTACCAACAATTCACCGTGCCGTCGCTTGCGCCGCTCGCCTACAACCTGGCGATCATCGGCGCCGCGATCTTCCTGGCGCCGGTGATGGGCGTGGAGGGCCTCGCCATCGGCGTCGCCATCGGCTCATTGGCGCACCTGGTCATACAGCTCCCGAACCTCATCCGTGTCGGCCACCGCTACCAGCTGCGGATCCACCTCGGCCAGCCCGGCGTGCGACGGGTGGCATGGCTCATGGGGCCGCGCATGCTGGGGCTGGCATCGGGACAGGTGAACTTCCTCGTCAGCACCGTGCTCGCTTCCGGCCTCGCCGAGGGCACCGTGTCCGTCTACAACTACGCCTTCCAGCTCAGCCAGCTGCCGGTCGGCGTCATCGGGGTGAGCGTGGCGGTGGCGCTGTTCCCGACGCTCAGCCGTGATGCCGCGCTCGGCCGCCTGACCGACATCAGGCGCCAGGTGGCGAACGCGGTGCGGGTGCTCATCTTCGTGGCGGCGCCGCTGACCGCGATCATGGTGGTCCTGCGCGAGCCGCTGACGAGCGTCTTCTACCAGTACGGACTGTTCAGCGAGGCGGCCACCGAGCGCACTGCCAGCACGCTGCTCTTCTTCGCCATCGGCCTCGTCGGCCACATCGTGGTGCACGTGCTGACCCGCGCCTTCTACGCCATGCAGGACACGCGCACGCCGGTTGCCTGGGCCATCGTGGCCGTGGGCATCAACGTGCCGCTCATGATCTGGCTGGTGGGGCCGATGGGCGTGGAGGGGCTCGCCCTGGCGCTGTCGGTCAGCTCGGTGATCGAGGTGGTCGGGCTGCTCTGGGCGCTCAGGCGGCGCATCGACTCGATCGAGGAGGGGGCGATCGCGCGTTCACTGGCGCGCTCGGCGCTGTCCGGTGGTGCCGCGGCGGTCGTGATGCTGGCCGCGCTGTTCGTGATCAACGCGACGGCCCAGCCGCTCCTCGACGACCCGCTCGGCCGGGTGGGAGTACTGCTCGGCGTCGGCGCAGCAGGGGTCATCACGTTCCTCCTGGTCGCCGCCGCGCTCGGCTCGGTGGAGCTCGGGCAGCTGCGGGGCATCCTGGCGCGTCGAAGGCGGACCGCGTCGTGATGCAGCTCCGGCCCCCGACCCCCGCCGACGAGCCCGCCTGGCAGGCGTTCCTGGCGCGCACCCCTTCGGGCGACTTCCTTCACGACTGGGAGTGGGCGTCCATGGCGGCCTTCGATGGCCAGCCGCAGCGCCGCTACCTGCTCGAGGAGGATGGGGAGACGGTGGCGATTCTCGCCGCCCAGACTCGGACGCTGCCTGCGGGCCGCCAGTTCTGGTACGTGCCGCACGGCCCGGTGCTCGACCATGCCGATCCACGCGCCGGCGACCGTATCCGGGCGCTCGCCATCGCGCTGCGCGAGGTCGCCGCGCTCCAGCGAGCGGTCGCCGTGAAGCTGGAGCCGCGCGTGGAGGCCGGAAGCCCGCAGGCGGCGCTCTTCGACGGGCGGGGCATGCGGCCTCGCGAGCAGACGCTCCAGGTCGGCCAGACGCGTCTCGTGGAGCTCGCCGACGACGAGGCGCTGCTCGCGTCGTTCGACAAGGACACGCGCTACGCGGTTCGCCGCGCCGAGCGCGAGGGCGTCACGGTGGCGGTGGTCACCGACGCGATCGACACGACGGCCATCGACTCGCTCCATGCGCTCGTGGCGGAGACGCAGCGGCGGGCCGGCTTCGTCATGCCGCCCCTCGAGCGCTACCGGATCGCGTGGCGTGCACTCGGCGGGGCGGGGCGCGCGGCCATCGTCCAGGCGCAGCGGAACGGGGAGCTGCTCGCCGCGGGGATGGTCGTCTTCGAGGGCGATCGCTCCTTCTACCTCTTCAGCGGGTCCCGGCGCGAGGCGCCCGGGGAGGCGAAGCACTACGCCAGCTACGCCCTCCAGTGGTCAATGATGCGGCTCGCGCGCGACCGAGGCTGCAGGATCCACGACCTGTGGGGGGTCGCGCCACCCGGTGCCGGGCCGGATCACGCGTGGCACGGGGTTGGCCTGTTCAAGAAGGGCTTCGGCGGCCGCGAGGTCGTGTGGGCCGGCAGCTGGGACCTCGTGGTGGACCCGACCATCTACCGGCTCCGCGAGGCCACCGGCATGCTCCGTGGCTGGTTGCGCGGCGCGGCTCGCCTGCGGCCGCGAATCCGATGACGAACGAGCGCCGGATGGGCTTCGGAGCCCTGACCGATGTCATCGCGCCGGAGCGCGTGACCGGCCTGCCAGTCGGCGAGGTGAGCGGGCTCGCCTATGACTCCCGTGCGGTTGCGCCGGGAGATCTCTTCTTCGCGGTCCCCGGCGTGCACGTGGACGGCCATGAGTTCGTCGCGGATGCCACTGCTGCGGGAGCCATCGGCGTGGTCGTGGAGCACGAGATGGAGGCAAGCGTGCCGCAGCTGGTGGTCGACGGCACGCGCCGCGCGCTGGCGGATGCCGCTGACGCGTGGTTCGGCCGGCCCTCCGAGCGCCTCACCGTGATCGGCATTACCGGCACCGACGGCAAGACCACCACCTCGTTCCTGGCGGTGGAGGCGCTTCGCGCCGCGGGCAGGCGGCCGGGCATGATCGGCACGGTGGCCATCGACATCGGCGACGAGCGCGTCCCCAACGACGATCGCAACACGACGCCCGAGGCCCTCGAACTCCAGGCGGCGCTGGCTGACATGGTGGAGGCTGGCAACGACAGCGTGGTGATGGAGGCGACGAGCCACGGCCTTGCCCTCGAGCGCACCAGGAACTGCCGGTTCGACGTCGGCGTGGTCACCACCGTGACCAGCGAGCACCTCGAGCTGCACGGCACCGTGAAGAACTATCGCGCGGCGAAGGCGAAGCTGGTCGAGGAGGCGCATCTGGCAATCCTCAACGCCGATGATGACGCGTTCGCCTACTTCCGAGAGCGGGCGGCGGACGAGGTGCTCACCTACGCGGTCGACGCCGATGCGGACCTGCGCGCAACCGAGGTCGTGTCGGATGCCGATGGCAGCCGCTTCACGCTGGTGGCGCCCGGATGGCGCGGGGAGGTCAGCCTGCCGATCCCGGGCAGCTACAACGTCAGCAACGCGCTGGCGGCGCTGGCGATCGTCCACGCGCTCGGGCTCGACCTTGGCGCGGCCGCGGCCGCGCTGACGAGGTCAGCCGGGGTGCCGGGCCGGATGGAGCGCGTGGATGCCGGGCAGCCCTTCACGGTCGTCGTCGATTACGCGCACACCGCGGACTCGCTCGAGCGCGTGCTGCGCACGCTGCGGGCGGTGACCGGCGGCCGACTCATCGCCCTCTTCGGGTCGGCGGGGGAGCGCGACCCGACCAAGCGTCCGGCCTTGGGCGCGGTGAGCGCCACGGCCGCCGACCTCACCATCGTGACCGATGAGGACCCGCGCCTCGAGGACCCCCGCGTCATTAATGAGGCGATCGCCGACGGCGCGCGCGCCGCGGGGGCCCGCGACGGCGAGTCGCTGCTCGTGATCGACGACCGGCGGGAGGCCATCCGGCGGGCCGTGGCTGTGGCGAAGCCCGGCGACGTGCTGCTACTTGCCGGCAAGGGCCACGAGCAGAGCATCTTCCACGGCCGCGACAAGCTGCCCTGGGACGACCGCACGGTTGCCCGAGAGGCGCTGGCCGAGCTCGGCTGGACCGCGTCGTGAGCTCGGAGTTGCGCGCGTTCGAGGTCAGCGACCCCGCGGCCTGGAACCGATTCGTCGAATCGGCGCCGTACAACTCGTTCCCGCAACTGTGGGAGTGGGGCGAGGTACGCGCCGCTGCCGGCTGGCAACCGGTCCGGTTGGCCGTCGGTGTTTCGGCGGACCGCCCGGTCGCCGGCGTTCAGCTGCTGCTGCGGCGAGTTCCGCTGACCGGATGGCACCTGGCCTATGCGCCACGCGGGCCGATCGGCGCGCTCGACCATCCCGAGACTCGCGGCGCGCTCCATTCCGCGCTCCGGGCACTCGGGCGGGCGCGAAAGATCGCCACGGTACGGGCCGATCCCGAGGCACCGCCGGACACGCCGTACGGCGAGGCGCTGCTGGGACCGCCATGGCGCCGCGCGCCGAAGGTGCAGCCGCCGACGACGCGCGTCATCGACCTGTCGGTTGGGGAGGAGGCGCTGCGCGCGAGCATGAAGCGCAAGCACCGCCAGTACGTCAGCAAGGCCGAGCGCGACGGCGTCACGATCGAGCGCTTGGACGGGACGTCGCCGCCGGACGCCATGGCTGCCGCCCTCGCCGACTTCAGCCGGATCTACCGATTCACGGCACGGCGAGCCGGGTTCGTGGCGCGAACCCCCGCCTACTACGAGCGGGTGTGGTCGACCTTCGCGCCGACGGCGCGCGTGCGCCTCAGCTTCGCGGTCCTCGGCGGCGAGCGGGTCGCGACCCTCTTCCACTTCACGTGCGGGGAGCGTGCCGTCGAGTCCTACGGCGGGATGACCGACGCCGGCGGCGAGGCCCGCGCCAACTACCTGCTGAAATGGGCCGCCATCAGTGATTTCGCGCGCGAGGGCTTTCGCGTCTACGACATGTGGGGCCTGGCGACCGGCGGCATCCGGCGTTTCAAGGAGGGCTTCGGCGGGGAGGAGATCGAATACGTCGGCGCGCGCGACCTGTCGCTGCGCGCTCCCGTGGACGCCGCGCTGCGGATCGCCATCCCTGCCTATGGCCTCGTGCAGCGCCTCCGGCTGAAGGTGCTTGGCGGGGAGGCGGAGCCGCCCGCCGGGGAGAGCCCGTGACCGCATCGGCGGAGCTGCTTCATCCGCTCGTCCGGGCGCGGCTGGACGCCGCCGCCGTGCCGTTCGAGGTGATGGAATGCGACCCGGCGCTGGCGGACACTGCGGCGTTCGTGGCGGCATACGGCGTGCCGCCGGAGCGAAGCGCGAACACGATCCTGGTCGCATCGAAGGGCGCCGATCCAACGTACGTCGCGTGCGTGCTGCTCGCCACCACGTCTCTGGACGTCAACAACGTGGTTCGTCGCGAGATGGGCGTGCGCAAGGCCTCGTTCGCCGGAGCCGATGCGGTCCGCGAGCTCACCGGCCAGGAGATCGGCGGCGTGACGCCCTACGGGCTTCCGGAGGGCGTGCCGATCCTCGTCGACTCGCGGGTCATGGAGCCGTCGTGGGTGATCCTTGGCGGCGGGAATCGCTCGTCCAAGCTGAGGCTGGCGCCGGATGCGCTCCGCGCGCTGCCTTCGGTACGGGTCGTGGAGGGGCTCGCCGTCACACGCTGATGATGGTGTCCGCCACATGACGGGTGCACCACGGAGAGAGGACCTCTGTCAGGTCGGTGCCGAGGGAGCCAGGTGCTAGGATCGAGCTCCCATGACGCAGCTGGCACGCATCCCGGCAGCGGTCGTCCAGCGCATCACCCGCGGTGGCGATGGCCCCGCCGAGCGCGCTCACTCCATCGACGACGTGGTGGCCGAGGCGCAGCGGCATCGACCGAACGCCGACGAGGGGCTCATCAGGCGGGCGCACGAGGCTGCCGCCGAGGCGCACACGGACCAGTTGCGCAGCTCTGGCGAGGCGTACGTCAGCCACCCGGTGGAGGTCGCCTACTACCTCGCCACGCTCCAGATGGACGCCGAGACCCTCGCCGCGGCGCTGCTCCACGACGTCCCAGAGGACACCGACGTCACCATCCCGGACATCGAGAAGCGCTTCGGCCGCGAGGTGGCGAAGCTCGTCGACGGGGTGACCAAGCTCTCGAAGTTCGGCAGCGCGCGGAGCGTGGAGGAGCAGCAGGCGGAGAGCATCCGAAAGATGTTCCTGGCCATGGCCGAGGACGTGCGGGTGGTGATCATCAAGCTCGCCGACCGGCTCCACAACATGCGGACGCTCGGCTTCCTGCCGGAGGACAAGCAGGGGCGGATCGCGCGGCAGACGATGGAGATCTACGCCCCGCTGGCGCATCGGCTCGGCATGTGGCAGATCAAGTGGGAGCTCGAGGACCTCGCCTTCAAGCACCTCGAGCCGGAGAAGTTCCGTCAGCTCGTGGACACGCTCAGGGACGGCCGCAAGGTGCGCGAGAGCTTCGTCAACAAGAGCATCGGCATCCTCCGCAAGGAGCTCGGCAAGGTGGGCATCACCGCCGAGATCTCCGGGCGCCCCAAGCACCTCTACTCGATCGCCAAGAAGATGGAGCGCAAGGGCTCCGAGTTCGCCGAGATCTACGACCTGCACGCCGTACGCGTGCTGGTGGACGAGGTGAAGGACTGCTACGCGGCGCTCGGCGTGGTGCATTCGCTGTGGCGCCCGGTGCCGGGGCAGTTCGACGACTACATCGCCATGCCAAAGGCGAACATGTACCAGAGCCTGCACACCGCGGTCATCGGTCCGGAGGCCAAGCCCCTCGAGGTCCAGATCCGGACCTACCAGATGCACGAGGTCTCGGAGGCGGGCATCGCCGCCCACTGGCGCTACAAGGAGGGCAGTCGCGGTGACCGGCGCTACGACGAGAAGCTCGCCTGGGTGCGGCAGCTCATCGACTGGCAGCGTGAGGTCAGCGACGCCACCGAGTTCATGGAGGGCCTCAAGCTCGACCTCTTCCAGGACCAGGTCTTCGTCTTCACGCCGAAGGGCGACGTCAAGGACCTGCCGCGCGATGCGACGCCGCTTGACTTCGCCTACCGCATCCACACCGACGTCGGTCATCGGACCATCGGCGCCAAGGTCAACAACCGCATGGTTCCGCTGGACTATCGGCTGCGGAACGGCGACATCGTCGAGATCGCGACCACCAAGGCGGCGCACGGCCCGTCGCGCGACTGGCTGAACATCGTTCAGACCAGCCACGCCAAGGAGAAGATCCGCGCCTGGTTCAAGCACCAGCAGCGCGACGAGAACATCACCCAGGGCAAGGAGCTGCTCGACCGCGAGCTGCGGCGGCTCGCCCACGAGACGCTCGCATCGGTGGATGCCGCCAAGCTCGCCGAGATCTCGCAGCAGTACCGATTCAAGGAGCTCGACGACTTCTATGCCGCCATCGGCTATGGCGCGGTCAGCTCGGCCTCGGTGGTCAGCAAGCTCGAGATCCACGACGACGCCGCGATCATGCTGCCCGAGGAGGCCCCTCCGGCAGCTCCCTCGACCACTGGCGTGCGCGTCAAGGGCGTCGGCGACCTGCTCGTGCGATTCGCGAAGTGCTGCACGCCTATCCCCGGCGACGAGATCGCCGGCTACATCACCCGCGGCAAGGGCGTCACCGTGCACCGTGCGTCGTGCCCGTCGGTCCTCTCGGAGCGAGACATCGAGCGGCTCATCGACGTGGAGTGGGAGCTGGTGGGGCAGCAGACCTATCCGATCACGGTGCGGATCGCCGCGCTCGACCGAGCGGGGTTGCTCAACGAGGTCACCAACGTGGTGGCCGAATACAAGGTGAACATCGTGGCGGCGTCCGTGACCACGCACGCCGACGGCACCGCCCTCATCAGCGCCACCTTCAAGGTCACCAGCCTCCAGCAGCTGGCCAAGGTCCTGTCGAAGATCGAGCGACTGCGCGACGTCACCAGCGTGACTCGCGAGGCGCGGTAGCTCTGATCCGTTCGGAACTTGCCGCCCGGCGCAACTAACTACGACTGTGGGCGCCTCCGGGAGGCACTTCGGCCGGTAGACTCCGGCCATGCCCCGCCAGATCAGCGCCCCGCGCGGAACCCGCGACCTCCTCCCCGAGGAAGGCCCGGCGTGGGACGCGATCGAGGGCCTCGCCCGGGACCTGGCGCGTCGCTACGCCTTCGAGCGCGTCGACGTCCCACTCTTCGAGCGCTCCGAGCTATGGGCGCGTGGCGCCGGCGAGACGAGCGACGTGGTCGAGAAGCAGATGTTCCGGGTCTCCGGGCCGCAGGACAGCGACGAGGAGGGCGCCGGCTGGGCGTTGCGTCCCGAGCCGACCGCGTCCGTGGTGCGCGCCTACATCGAGCACGGCATGCACGTGCGCCCCGGCCCGCTGAGACTGAGCCTGATCGGGCCGATGTTCCGCTACGACCGTCCGCAGGCTGGGCGCTATCGGCAGTTCGCGCAGTGGGACGTCGAGGTCATCGGCGATTCCGGACCGATGGTGGACGCCGAGCTGATCGAGCTGGCGCATCGCTTCTACCGCGAGGCGGGGCTGGAGGACGTGGTCGCGCATGTCAACTCGATCGGCGACGAGGCATGCCGCCCCCGCTACCGAGAGGCGCTGGTCGCGTATTTCGGGGAGCACGAGGAGCGCCTGACCGATGACTCCCGCCGCCGCCTGAGCATCAACCCGCTGCGCTTGCTCGACGACAAGGACCTGGCGCCCGACCTTGCCGATGGCGCGCCGCACAGCGTCGATCACCTGTGCGACTCGTGCCGCGAGCACTTCCGCGGCGTCCTGGACCTGCTCGATGCGCTCGGGTGCCGGTACGTCGTGGACCATCGGCTCGTGAGGGGCCTCGACTACTACACGCGCACGACGTACGAGTTCTTCGTGGCGGGGAGCGAGGGGCAGCAGCAGGCACTCGGTGCCGGCGGCCGATACGACGGCCTCGCCGAGCTGCTCGGCGGACGGGCGACGCCCGGGATCGGGTTCGGCATCGGCCTCGACCGCACGATGCTCGCGCTGGCCGAGCAGAACGTTGCGCCGCCACTGGCCGCCCCGCTGGTTGCCGTGCTGGGCACGAGCGATGACGACCATGCCGGGCGCCTGCGCGTCGCGACGCTCCTCCGCGACGCCGGGCTCCCCGTACGCGCCGACGGATCCAGCCGCAAGCTCGGCAAGCAGCTCGAGTCCGCCGCAAAGGCCGGCGCGACGCGGGCCGTGATCATCGGCGAGGAGCTCGCATCAGGCTCGGTGATGGTCAAGGTGCTGGGCACCGGGGAGCAGTCGACGGTGCCGCTCGCCGATCTCGTCGGGGCGCTCTCTGCGTGAGCACCTCCATGCGCACGCATACCTGCGGCGAGCTGCGCACCTCCCATGTCGAGGAGCGCGTGACGCTGTCGGGGTGGGTGCATCGGCGCCGCGATCACGGCCAGCTCGCCTTCTTCGACCTGCGGGACCGGTACGGGATCACGCAGGTGGTGACTGGCGACGCCGCGCCGGAGGCGCACTCCGCGGCTGGCCCCGCACGCAGCGAGTGGGTGGTGCAGGTCGAGGGAGTCGTGCGGGCACGTCCTTCAGGGACCTCCAATGCCGAGCTGGCGACGGGCGAGATCGAGGTGGCGGTGGATCGGTTCACCGTCCTCAACCCGTCGAAGGTGCCGCCGTTCTACATCAACGAGGAGCAGCCCGGGCTCGACGAGTCGCTGCGCCTGACGCATCGGTATCTCGACCTGCGCCGTCCGGCGATGCAGGGCCGGATGCTCATGCGCGCACGGCTGGCATCGGCCATCCGGAGGGCGCTCGAGGAGGACGGCTTCGTCGAAATCGAGACGCCAACGCTCATCAGGTCGACGCCGGAGGGCGCCCGAGATTTCGTGGTGCCGTCCCGGCTGCGGCCGGGCGAGTTTTACGCGCTGCCGCAGTCCCCACAGCAGCTCAAGCAGCTGCTCATGGTGGCGGGCTACGACCGCTACTACCAGCTCGCGCACGCCTACCGCGACGAGGACGGCCGCGGTGACCGGCAGCCGGAGCACACGCAGGTCGACATCGAGATGAGCTTCGTCACCGAGGAGGACGTGATCTCGACGGTCGAGCGCATGGTGACCCGCGTCGCGAAGGAGGTTCTTCCCGAGCGGCCGATCCTGGCGGAGCCCTTCCCGCGGCTGACCTACGTGGATGCAATGGACCGATACGGATCGGACAAGCCCGACATTCGGTTCGCCATGGAGCTCGTTGACCTGACCGACGCGGTCCGCGAGGTGGACTTCCGGGTCTTTTCCGAGCCGATCGCGGCCGGCGGTGCGGTCTTCGGGATCGTTGCGCCGGGGTGCGGCGACTATTCGCGCAAGCAGCTCGACGAGCTGATCGACCTCGCGAAGCGGCACGGCGCGAAGGGGCTCGTTCACCTGTCGGTCGAGAGCGACGGCTCCCTCCGTGGTCCGGCGGCGAAGTTCCTGGAAGGTCGCGAGGCCGGTGTGGTGGGCGCGGTCGCCGCCTCGGCGGGCGACCTCGTCCTCATCGTTGCCGATGCCGATCGGCTCGCGGCGGCCGAGGCGCTCGGTCACGTTCGCGTCGAGATGGGGGATCGGCTCGGCCTGCGAACGCCCGGTGTCCTTGCCTACGTCTGGGTCCATCGGTTTCCGATGTTCACCTGGGATGCGGAGGGAAACCGCTGGGACGCGACCCACAACCCGTTCAGCGCGCCGGTGCCCGAGGACCTCGAGCGGATGGAGTCGGATCCGGCTTCCGTGCGAGCGCAGCAGTACGACCTGGCGCTCAACGGCTGGGAGTCGGGGGGTGGATCGGTCCGCATCCATCAGCGCGAGCTGCTCGAGAAGGCGTTCGCGCTCATGGGCCACACCGTCGGGGGCATGCGCGACCAGTTCGGGGCGCTGCTCGACGCCCTCGAGTACGGGGCACCGCCGCACGGCGGGATCGCGATCGGCCTGGACCGATGGGCCGCGCTCTACGCCGAGGTGGACAACATCCGCGAGGTGATGGCCTTCCCGAAGACGCAGTCGGGGAGCGACCTCATGATGGGCGCACCCTCGCCCATCGCCGACGCCCAGCTCGACGAGCTTCGGCTCCGCGTGATCGAGGGCGAGTAGCGCCGGCGCTACGGTGCCGCGAAGCGTCGGCCGGACCGGAGGAGCCGCTCGCGCCATAATCGGGACATGGCGATCTACCTCGACCACGCCGCCACGACGCCGCTGCACACCGACGTGCTCGACGCGATGCTGCCGTACCTCCGGGAGCACCACGGCAACCCGTCGAGCATCCACGCCTCGGGCCGCCGCGCGCGGCAGGGAGTCGACGAGGCGCGGGAGCAGATCGCCGCGCTCATCGGCGCGAAGCCTCGTGAGATCGTGTTCACCTCCGGCGGCACGGAGGCGAACAACCTCGCCGTGAAGGGCATCGCCTGGGCCGGCAGCGCTCGCGGGCGGCAGATCGTCACCAGCGCCGTCGAGCACAAGGGCGTACTGAACGCGTGCTCAATCCTCGAGCGTCGTGGATTCCAGGTCACCTACCTCCCGGTGGACCGATACGGACGCGTGGATCCGGCGGGCGTCGAGGCCGCGATCACGCCGCACACAGCGCTCGTTACCGTCATGGCCGCGAATAACGAGGTCGGCACGCTCCAGCCGGTGGCTGAGATCGGTGCCGTGTGTCGCGCGGCGCGCGTGCCCTTTCACACGGACGCCATCCAGAACGCGTCGTTTGTCTCGCCGAACGTGGATGCCTGGCAGACGACCGCGATGTCGCTGTGCGCGCACAAGGCCTATGGGCCGAAGGGCGTCGGCGCGCTCTACGTGCGGCACGGCGCTCCGATGGTCCCCCAGCAGCAGGGCGGCTCGCAGGAGCGGCAGCGGCGGGCGGGGACCGAGGACGTCGCCGGCATCGTCGGGTTCGGCGCGGCCATGCGACGGCTCTACGCCGATGACGGACGGCGCGCCACCGAGAACGAGCGCCAGGCGTCGCTCCGCGATCGGCTCATCGCCGGCGCAACGAGCCTGCCGGACATCGAGCTCACCGGGCATCCGACCGAGCGGCTGCCGAACAGTGCCTCGTTCGTCCTGGACGGAGTCACGGGCGGTGACCTCGTGGCGGCGCTCGACCTCGAGGGCGTGGAGGCCAGCACGGGAAGCGCCTGCACGACGGGCAGTGCGGAGCCCAGCCACGTGCTGCTGGCCATGGGCACCGCCGCCGAGCGCGCCCGCGGCTCGCTGCGCCTGACCGTCGGGGAGGGCACCAGCGTCACCGACGTGGATCGGGCGCTCGACGTCCTCGAGGCGTGCGTGACGCGCCTGCGGGCCACGGCGCCTCAGCCGGTGCCCGCGTGAGCCGCATCGTGGCCGCCATGAGCGGGGGCGTGGATTCCAGCGTGGCGGCAGCCCTGCTGGCGCGCGAGGCGACCACGACCGGAGAGGAGGTCATCGGCGTCTGGATGCGCACCCACGGCGACCTGCCCGAGGGCTACGAGCAGTCGCGCAGCTGTTGCTCGCCCGACGCCGCCGACGACGCGCGGCGGGTGGCGCAGATCATCGGCGTGCCGTTCTTCGTACTCAACGTCGAGCGCGAGTTCGGTACGCGGGTCATCGACGCTTTCGTGGACGCGTACCTCGACGGCGCCACGCCGAACCCCTGCCAGGCATGCAACCAGTACATCAAGTTCGACGAGCTGCTGCGGCGCGGCCTGGCCGCCTACGGAGCCGATGCGGTGGCCACCGGCCACTACGCCCGCCTCGAGCATCGCGACGGGCGCTGGCGGCTGCTGCGCGCCGCCGATGCTGACAAGGACCAGACCTACTTCCTGTGGGTGCTCGACCAGGAACAGCTGGCGCGGACGCGCTTCCCGCTGGGCGACCTGACCAAGCCGGAGGTGCGGGCCATCGCCGCGGACTTCATGCTGCCCACCGCGCAGAAGCCGGAGAGCCAGGAGATCTGCTTCGTCCCGCTGGGCGACTATCGCGCGCTGCTCGAGGAGCGGCGCGGATATGCCGGCGAGCCGGGACCCATCGTGGATGCGGAGGGCACCGAGCTCGGCACGCACACCGGCTACGCGCACTACACGGTCGGGCAACGGCACGGTTTGGGCGTGGCACTCGGCGAGGCGGTGTACGTGCGCGAGGTCCAGCCACGCACGAACACGGTGGTGGTCGGCCGTCGCCACGAGGTCGCGCAGCGCTCCTTCGCGGTCGACGGCGGCCGTTTCACCGGCGGTGGAGCGCCGGGTGAGCGGTTCACGGCGTCGGTCCGCATCCGGCATCGTGCGCCGGACGTGGCGTGCGAGGTGACCATGATCGGCCGCGACCGGTTCGTGGTCGAGACCGCCGAGCCGGTGTGGGCTCCGGCGCCGGGCCAGGGCGCCGTGCTGTACGACGCGGAGGAGTGCATCGGCGGTGGGCGCATCGCGCGTCCGGCCTGAGCCGACGGCGCATGCCTCCCTGGCTCGTCTGGATGCCGCTGCTGGCGGCCATCAACCTGTTCCTGTTCATTGCCGCGCGCGGCCGCTGGGGCCGCATCGTGCTGCCGCTGGCGATCGCCTCGCTGGTGGGAGTGGCAACCGGTGACTGGCTGGCATCGGTGACCGGCCTCGAGGTCGTGCGCATCGGCGACATGCACGTCGTCGCCGCATCGGTGGTGGCACAGCTGCTGATGGTGGTGGTGACCCTGCTGGCGGCCTTCGGACCGGTGCGCGTCCAGGACTGACGCGCGGTGTAGAGTCGCCGCGTGGAGCTTGCCCTCACCATCTTCAACGTCAGTGCCGGCCTCGGCATCCTGGCGGTGGGCGTCGCCGTCGCGTACCTGGCGTGGCGGATGACGCCGCTGATCGCGGAGACCCGGGCCCTCACTCAGGACGTCCGACGCCTCACTCGGGCCACGGAGGCCGAGCTCCGCCCGCTGCTAGACCGGGCATGGGACACGGCGCGTGCCGCGGAGCTGCTCACCGACGATGCCGCCCTCGGGGTGGCGCGCCTTGCCGAGGCGGTGGAGGTCCTGGAGGAGATCGCCGGTGGGGCGACGGCGCCGGCGACGCACCATTCCCCGGTCGGCTCGGTAGAATCGCCCCACACAGCAGAGGACCATTCGAACTCATGAAAGACTCAGGATTCGGAAGCTTCCTGGCGGGCGTTGCCATCGGCGGCCTCGTCGGAGCCGCGCTCGGGCTGCTGCTCGCGCCGCAGACCGGCGACGAGCTTCGGGAGCAGGTCGGCGGCTTCGTGGAGGGCAAGCGTGCCGAGCTCGACGACGCCGTCAACGAGGGGCGGGCTGCTGCCGAGCAGGCCAAGGCAGAGATGGTCGGCGAGGGCTCGGCTCTCTGATCCGCCTACCGACCTCGTAGCCAAGCATGAGAGCCGGTGGTCGCCGGCTCTCTTCGTGAATGACCGCAGGTGAACCGATGCAGCCGATGAGCGCGGCCGAGATCCGAGAGCGCTTCCAGCGCTTCTTCGAGGAGCGCGGCCATACCCGGGTGCCATCGGCGCCGATCCTGGCGAAGGACGACCCGACGCTGCTCTTCGTTAACTCCGGCATGGTGCCCTTCAAGCGGGTCCTGACCGGCGAGGAGAAGCGCGACTACGTGCGCGCGGTGGACGCCCAGCTCTGCCTGCGCGTGGCCGGCAAGCACAACGACTTCGAGGAGGTCGGGCGCACCCCGCGCCATCAGACGCTGTTCGAGATGCTCGGCAACTGGAGCTTCGGCGACTACTTCAAGCGGGATGCGATCCACTGGCACTGGCAGCTCCTGACCGAGGAGCTCGGCATCCCCGCGGATCGGCTGGCGGCCACCGTCTACACCGATGACGACGATGCGTACGCTGTCTGGGCCGACGAGATTGGCCTGCCGCCCGAGCGGATCGTGCGCTGGGGGAACATCGCCGAAGGCGACGAGAAGAACTTCTGGCGCATGGGCGACACCGGGCCGTGCGGCCCGTGCAGCGAGCTGCACTATGACCGTGGCGCCCACCTGTCGGAGGGACCGCACTGTATTCCGGATCACTCGGAGACGTGCCCCCGCTGGCTCGAGGTCGGAAATCTCGTCTTCATGCAGTTCGACCGCGCGGCCGACGGCTCGCTCACCCCGCTGCCGATGCAGAGCGTCGACACCGGGACCGGGCTCGAGCGGCTGGCATCGGTCGTCCAGGGCGTCGACTCGAACTACCGCACGGACCTCTTCGTGCCGATCATCGAACGGCTGGCGGCGTTCATCGGTCATGACCCCGAGGCCGTCGAGAGCGAGCGCTTCAGCTACCAGGTGGTCGCCGATCACTCTCGCGCCATGACCTTCCTGCTGGCGGAGGGCGTGACGCCCGCGAACGACGGCGCGGGCTACGTGCTGCGCCGCATCATCCGGCGCGCCGTGCGCCACGGGCGCCTGCTCGGCATCAGCGGGCCATTCCTGCGCGAGACCGCGGCGGTGGTGGTCGACCTCATGGGCGGGGCCTACCCGCACGTGGTCGAGCGGCGCGACGCGGTCCTCGAGGCCATCGCGGCGGAGGAGGAGAAGTTTGCGCGCACGCTTGAGGCGGGCAGCACGCGACTGGACGAGCTCGTGGCCTCCGGCGGCACGATCAGCGGGGCGGATGCCTTCCGCCTCCACGACACCTTCGGCTTCCCGATCGACCTCACCATCGAGGTGGCCGCCGAGCGCGGCGTGACGGTGGACCGCGCCGGCTTCGACGCGGCCATGGCCGAACAGCGACATCGCTCGCGCGGTGAAGGTCGCGTGGCGTTCGTCGCGTACCCTGCGGTCGCCGCGCTGCGCAGCGAGTTCATCGGCTACCCGAACGAGACGAGCGCCGACGACCTGCGCGTGCTGGCGTTCCTGACCGGCAGTGACGAGGCGCCCACGGCGGTGGTCCTCGACCGCACGCCGTTCTACGCCGAGGGCGGCGGGCAGATCGGCGACCGGGGCGTCCTGATCGGCGTCAACGGGCGGCTCGAGGTGGACGACACCCAGCGCGCCGGCGACGCGGTGGTGCACCTCGGCCGCCTCGAGGGGACCCTGGCGGTCGGCGACGCGCTGCGCGGCGAGGTCGACGACGCCCGCCGCTGGGCTGCGGCGCGCAATCACACCGGCACGCACCTGCTCCACCGCGCGCTGCGCGACGTGCTCGGCGAGCAGGCGAAGCAGGCGGGCAGCTGGGTCGGGCCGGACGGCCTGCGCTTCGACTTCCCAGCGATCTCGGCGACGCCGCGCTCCGTGCTGCGCGAGGTGGAGCGCATCGTGAACGCCCAGATCCGCCGTGACGCCCCCGTGATGCCCGAGAGGATGAGCCTCACCGATGCGCAGGCCCTGGGCGCCGACATGTTCTTCGGCGAGAAGTACGTCCCGGACTCGGTGCGGGTGGTGCGCGTGGATGGCTACAGCAAGGAGCTGTGCGGCGGCACCCACGTCGCGGCCACCGGCCAGGTCGGCACCTTCGTGATCACCGGCGAATCGAGCATCGGCGCCGGGATGCGTCGCATCGAGGCGGTCACCGGCGAGGCCGCCGAGGAGCTGGTGGCCACGCGCCTCGAGGCGCTGCGCAGCGCCGCTCAACTGCTGGGTGAGCGGGAGGAGCAGGTTCCCGAGCGGATCGAGGCGCTCATGGCTCGCCTGCGCGAGGCGGAGAAGGCTGCGAAGGCAGGGAAAGCTCCCCGCGGCGCCGGGCGCCTGGACGCGGCGGTGGCGCTGAACGAGGCGCAGCAGGCGGGCAGGACGAAGGTGATGGTGCAGTCATATGCCGAAGCGGACGCCGATGCGCTTCGCGGCCTGGCCGATGACCTGCGCGGCATGACCGGCAGGTTCGTTCTGGTCGCCACGGGTGCCGCGAATGGCCGCCCCTCGTTGCTGGTGGCCGCCAGCCGTGACCTCGCCGCCGAGGGCTTTGACTCGGTCGCCGTGGTGCGGACCGCGGGCAAGCTCATAGGCGGGGGCGGCGGCGGCCGGGCCGATCTCGCGCAGGCCGGGGGCCGCGACCTCGCACGCCTCGACGAGGCGCTCCGGGAGGCGGGACGGCTCGCTCTCGACGCGCTTCAGCGAATCGAGGCGGGCTCGACGTCCACGTGAGCGCGGTGCAGCAGCTCCAGCGTCGCATCGCCGACCGACTGAGGCACGCCTCGGGCCGGAGCGGGCCACCGCCGGCCATCGCGGCGCTCGACATCGGCACGGAGTTCGCGAAGGCGCTGGTGCTGAGCGTGGAGCACGATCCCGACGGGCGGCTGGTGGGAGTCATCCGTGGCACCGGTCGCCAGCGCCAGGGGTTGACGCACATGCAGTCCGGTACGGTGAGCGACATCGAGGCCGTGGTCGCGAATTGCCGCGTCGCGATGGATGCCGCAAGCACCATGGCAGGCCGTCAGCCGCTGGCCGCGGTGGTGGGCATCGCCGGCGAGCTGGTGAAGGGCACCACGAGCACCTACTCCACGCGGCGCGACGACCCGCGGGCACCGCTGGGTGAGGAGGAGCTTGGACGCATCGTCGGTCGGGCGCAGGAGCGCGCCCTCCGTGCGGCCGAGAAGGAGGTCCGATGGGAGTCGGGAGTGGATCGGCTCGACGTCCGCCTCGTGCACGCCGCGATCGTGGAGATGACCATCGACGGGTATCCGGTGAGCAATCCGATCGGCTTCACGGGCGCGCAGGTCGAGCTTCACCTGTTCAACGCCTTCGCGCCAATGGTCCACCTGGGCGCCCTTCAGTCGGCGGCGACGGCCCTTGGGCTCGAGCTGCTGGGCGTCATCGCCGAGCCGTACGCGGTGGCGACGTGCCTCGCGCCGGGGGAGCTCGGCGACGCGGGCGCGGTGTTCGTTGACGTCGGAGGTGGAACCACGGACGTCGCGCTCGTGCGCGGCGGCGGCATCGTGGGCACCAAGATGCTCGCCCTGGGCGGTCGGGCCTTCACCAAGGGACTCGCCGAACGGCTCGGCATCTCGTTCACGGAGGCGGAGGAGGCGAAGCTCGCCGATGAGCATCCGCCGATGGTCGACAACGCGCTCCTGGAGGACGCCCGCATCTGGCGCACGGGCGTCGAGCTGATGGTGGCGGACCTCGCCGGCGACGAGCTGCTTCCCGGGCGCGTCCTGCTGTGCGGCGGCGGCTCCGACCTGCCGCAGATCGGCCGCGTGCTCGCCGAGGATGGCTGGTGGGGGCGGCTGCCGTTCGCGCGAAGGCCGCTCGTGCGCGCCCTGGCACCCGACGAGGTGATGGGCCTCCGCGACGCGACCGGCGCCCTGGGGACGCGGCAGGACGTGACGCCCATGGCGCTCGCGCACCAGGCCCTCATCCTCGATGCGAACGCCTCCGCCGTCGATCGGGCGATGCGCGGAGCCGTCCGCGCCATGGAGCTGTAGGCCGGTGGACGACGCCGCGCTCATCTACCTCGAGGCCGACGACGAGGTGACCTCGCTCGTGCGGCGCGTCCGCGCCGCGGCCGAGCCTCGCGTGGTGGTGGTGGCGCCCGGCCGCTCACGCGCCACCTCGAGCGTGGTCGCGCTGAGGCTGCTCGCGCGCTCCGGCGCGGAGGAGGGTCGCGAGATCGCCGTGGTGGGGGATTCGCTGACCCGCTCGCTGGCCGCCGAGGCGGGCCTCGCTGCGTACCCCACGGTTGATGACGCGAGGCGCGCGGACCCCGTGGACCCGACGGTGAGCGCGCCGCGGCGGGCGGGCATCCACGTGGTGCGCGGTTCGGACGCGGATGAAGCCGCACCCGTGCCGCTTGGGGCCTCGTCCGGTTCGGACGCCGCCTGGGCCGAGACGCGTCCGATCGCGGTCGCGCGTCCGACGCCCGGCGCCGCGCCGCGCGCCGCACGCCGTCCGGCCCGCCGCCGCGTTCCTGTGGCGGTCGCCGGCGCCATTCTCGCGCTGCTGCTCGTGGCGAGCGTGGTCGCCGGGGCCGTCCTGCTGCCGGCGGCGAGCGTCACCCTCGTGCCGCGCACGGTGCCCTTGGCGCCGCGGACGTACACGCTCGAGATGGAGGGGGAGCGTGTGACCAGTGCGGTCGACGAGGTCGCTACTGTCACCGCCACCGGCACCTACCCGATCCTCGGGCAGGCGACCGGCACGGTGACCTTCAGAAACTTCAACGTGTCACAGCAGGAGGTTCCGGCTGAGACCCTCGTTGCAGTCGGCGAGGAGGATGGCGCGCAGGCGTTCGCGACGGTGACATCGGTGATCGTGCCGGCGGGTCTGCTGGCACCCAATGGCACTGTCCAGGCCGGCGAGGCGGACGCCCAGGTGGAGGCTTTCGCCGCCGGTTCGGGGGGCAACGTACCCGCCATGGCGATCGACACCGTGCTCAGCGAGGGCCCGCGCAATCGCCTGCGCGGCTTTTCGAACAACCAGACTCAGCTCGTCGTGAATCCGGAGCCCACTTCGGGCGGATTCGAGAGCACCGGTCCGGAGATCACGCAGGCGGACGTGGATGCGGCTGTCGTCACACTGCGTACGTTGCTCGCGGATGGGCTGGCCGAGGCGATCGAGCGGCCCGACACCATCGCCGTGCCGGTCGGCGCGCTCTCCGAACCGGTTTTCACCGGCCTGGAGGACCTGGTGGGGCGCCGTGACCAGGCTTCGATCGAGATCGGCGCGTCGCAGGCGTACGACCAGTGGCGCCTGGATCGTACGGAGATCGAGGAAGCCGCCGCCGAGCGCCTTGCCGCCGACGAGGCTGCGGTCGCGCCCGGCCAGCGGCTGGTCGAGGAAAACACCAGCGTCGAGATCACGGGGACGGTTGGAACCGCGGAGGGCGTCGAGGTGACGGTCGAGGTGAGCGGCCGTACAGAGGGGCTGGTGGACGAGGCCGCCGTTGTGCAGCGCATCCGCGGGCTGGGCCTCGAGGACGCGGAGGCGGCGCTCGAGGACCTCGGTGCGGCCTCGATCGACCTGTGGCCGGGCTGGGTGATGACGGTGCCGGACCTCGAATGGCGCATCGGCGTGACGATCACCGGGGATGTGGACGACCCTGTCCAGCTGACACCGTCGGGATCGCCGTGACCGCCGTCATCGGCGTCGATCACGGGTCGCGGCGCATCGGCCTGGCGGTGGGCGACACCGTGATCGCGATGGCCTTCGCTCGTCCCGCGCTGCGTGTGCGAGGCGGCGCATCGGCTGCGGAGGCGATCAGGCGGCTGGCGGACCAGGAGGGAGCGGCCCTCGTGGTCGTCGGTCTCCCATTCAACGCCGACGGCAGCGAGGGCACCCAGGCCGATGCCGCGCGCGCGTTCGGCAAACGCCTGGCGGCGCTCGGCCTCGAGGTGGTCTACGAGGACGAGCGGCTCAGCTCATGGGCGGCGGGTGAGCTGCTGTCCGCCGCCGGACGCCGGCCGGAACGGGGGAGCGGAGAGCTGGATTCGGCAGCCGCGCGCCTGATCCTGCAACAATACCTGGACGCCCGACGATCCCCCGGGCGGCTCGAGGAGACCAGATGACACGACGCCCTGCCCCGCCGTGGGAGTACGAGGATCGCCGAACCGCGCGGATCCGCCAGATGCGTGAGCAGCGTGAGGGCCCGGTTCGGCGACGGCGCCGCGTGGAGCCGCTCCTGCTGCTGGGCTGGCTGGCGGCGACGATCGCGCTCGTTGGCTTCCTCCTGGTCCTCGGCTTCAACGCCATCTTTGCGCCTCGCGTGATGGCGTGGGTGGTGGAGAACCCGCGCGCGATCGAGCACGGCATCGTGCAGGACTTCGTCGAGTGGTATCGGCCCGAAGTGCTGGCCGATGAGCCCGCCGGCGATGAGCCGATGCGCATCACGGTCACCATCGAGCAGGGCGCCACCGACACGTCGATCGGCCGCATGCTCGCCGAGGCGGGGGTGATCGACAACGAGATCGCCTTCCACTACGCGGTGATCCGGGCCGGACGCGAGGGGACGCTGCCGGCGGGGAGCTACGATCTGTTCCCCACCATGCGCCCGTCCCAGATCGTCGCCGCACTCCAGGGCCAGCCGTTCGGCGAGGTGACCACCGTGACGATCCGCGAGGGGCTGCGGCTGGAGGAGGTCGTGGCCGCATTCGCCGCGAGCGAGATGACCATGAACGTCGAGGAGTTCGCCGCGTTGCTCCAGTCGCCGCCGGCGGACCTGCTCAACCAGTTCGCGTTCCTCGCCGACCTGCCAACCGGCCGCTCCCTCGAGGGCTACATCATTCCGGAGACGCTCGAGTACGAGATCAGCGGCGAGGAAGCGACGCCCCGCGCGGTTGTGGTGAAGCTGCTGCGCGAGTTCGAGGCCGCGCTGACCCCCGAGATCCAGGCGGGCATCGCCGCCCAGGGCCTGACGCTCGACGAGGCGGTGATCATCGCCAGCCTGGTGGAGCGCGAGGCGGTCATCGACGAGGAGCGGCCGCGCATCGCCGCGGTCTACACGAACCGTTATCTCCAGCCGAACAACATCGAGACGGTCGGCCTGCTCAATGCGGACCCGACGCTCCAGTACGGCCTCGCGACCGCGGAGCGTCGACCGGTGGGCCACCCGCTGCTCGCCGAGACCGAGGGCGCGTTCCTGCCGGTCGACGAATGGGGCACCGTCGACTGGTGGCCCCCGCTCCAGGTGGCCGGAGTCGAGCTGGCGCTGCCGGACTTCCTCGGGAGCTTCCAGACGTACGCGTTGCCGGGGCTGCCGGAGATGCCGATCGCCGCGCCCCGAACCGGCTCGCTGGAGGCGGTGGCGGTCGCGCCGTTGGACGAGGGCTTCCTGTACTTCGTCGCCGGCTGCCCGGGCGGCACGCGGGACGGCTCGCACTACTTTGCCCAGACGAATGACGAGCACAACGCCAACGTGGCGCTCGCCTCTGAGGAGTGCGCCGGCCAGTGACCGATGGCCGCATGGCGGGCCTGCGTGACCTGCTCGACACGCTCGCGGTCGACGCGATCCTGGTGTCCCGCAGCGCGAACAAGCGCTACTTCAGCGGCTTCCGGCTCAGCGACGCGGAGGGGCCGACCTCGGGGTGGTCCGGGACGCTGCTCGTGACGCCCGCGGTGAACCTCATCCTGGCCGACTCGCGCTACACCGAGCAGGCGCGCGCCGAGGCGCCCGGCTGGGAGCTGGTGCCCACCACCGGACCGATGCACGAGGATCTGCCGCCGATCCTCCTTCGGCACGAGATCGGGGCGCTGGGGCTCGAGGCATCGATCGTGAGCCACGCGGACTGGGCCGCGCTGGCGGAGTCGGCTCCCGGCATCGAGCTGCACGCGGTGGACGACGAGCTCGTGCCGCTGCGGATCGTCAAGACCGCGGATGAGGTGACGGCGATCGCCCGCGCCTGCGCCCTGACCGACGCGTGCTTCGCGCACCTGGTGGAGTTCGTGAGGGTGGGCATGACCGAGCGCGAGGTGGCCTGGGAGCTCGAGTCGTACTTCCGAGCCCACGGCGCCGAGGGGCTGGCCTTCGACACCATCGTGCTCGCGGGGTCGCGTGCCGCGATGCCGCACGGGCGGCCGTCCGACGCGCGCGTCGAGGCCGGCAACGTCCTGCTCATCGACTTCGGCTGCAGCGTCGATGGCTATCGCTCGGACATGACGCGCACCGTCTTCGCGGGCCGCGTGCCCGACGAGATTCGTCGCTACCACGATGCCGTGCGGGAGGCGCAGCAGCAAGCCATCGACGCCATCGCGGTCGGCGTAAACGGGCAGGAGCTGGACGCCATCGCCCGGCGCCGCATCGAGGTCGAGGGCGTCGAGCCCTACGGCCACGGCCTGGGTCACGGGATCGGGCTCGAGACCCACGAGGCGCCGCGGCTGCGACGGACGGAGGCCTTCACGCTCGAGGCGGGCATGGTCTTCAGCGTCGAGCCCGGCATCTACCTGCCCGGGATGACCGGCATCCGCATCGAGGACATCGTGGCGCTCGAGCCCTCCGGTCCGCGCCTGCTCACGAGCTCGCCGCGGGAGCCGCTCGTCATCGGCCAGGCGTGACGAACCGTCGAGCGGACTGACGGCGGTCGCGCGCTATCCTGAGCGGCGCGCGCATCGGTTCAGCAGCGGGAGAGGCGTTTGATCAGCACCGGCGACGTCAAGAAGGGCGTGATCATCGAGCTCGACGGGCAGCTCATGAAGGTCCTGGACTGGACGCACATCAAGATGGCGCGTGGCTCCGCGCAGGTGCGCATGAAGCTCCAGAACGTCCGCAAGGGCGACATCGTCGAGCGGACCTTTCAGGCCGGGACGCGATGGCCGCGCGCCCGCGTCGAGCAGCGCCGCGTGCAGTACCTGTACGCCGACGGCGACACCTATCACTTCATGGACAACGAGACCTACGACCAGTTCTCGGTTCGGGCGGCCATGCTCGGTGACGACGCGAAGTTCCTCAAGGAGAACACCGAGGTCTTCGTCTCGAGCCACGAGGCCGAGATCCTGGGCGTCGAGCTGCCGGTGACGGTTGACCTGCGCGTGTCCCAGACCGATCCCGGCTTCGCCGGCGATACGGCAACCGGCGCCAAGAAGGCCGCGACGCTCGAGACCGGGCTGGTCGTGCAGGTCCCGCTCTTCGTGAACGAGGGCGACATGCTCCGCGTCGACACGCGCACCGGCGATTACGTGACTCGCATCCAATGACCCGGTCTCGGGGTGAGCATCAGCCCACCCTGTGGGACGTTTCCGCTCCCTCTGAGCCGACGGCGCGTGCGGCCGCCGAGGCGCCCGCCGAGCGGCCCGCTCCGCGCATCCTGCGCGTCACCGACCTCAACCGCCGCGTTCGGGGCCTGCTCGACGCCGATGCGGGCCTCGCCGACGTGTTCGTGGAGGGCGAGGTCAGCCAGCCCTCCTTCCCGCCGTCGGGCCACTGCTTCTTCACCCTCAAGGACGCCACGAGCCAGATCCGCGCCGTCTGCTTCCGGGAGCAGCTCGAGCGGGCGACCATTCGGCCCACACACGGCATGAATGTCATCTGCCGCGGCCGGGTGCGCGTGTACGAGCCGCAGGGCACCTACCAGCTCTACGTCGACACCGTTACGCCCGCGGGAGCGGGTGACCTGCACGCCCAGTACGAGGCGCTCCGCGTGCAGCTCGCCGCCGCCGGGCTGTTCGACGAGGGTCGCAAGCGACCGATCCCCAGGTGGCCGCGACGCATCGGCGTGGTGACCTCGCCAGTGGGCGCCGTTTGGCGCGACATCACCAATATCCTCCGGCGCCGCTACCCGATGTGCGAGCTCATCCTGTCGCCGACGGTGGTGCAGGGCGCCACCTCGGCCCCGGCCATCGTCCGCGCGCTCCAGCGCCTGTACGCGCAGCCGGAGCTCGACACGATCATCCTCGCGCGCGGCGGCGGCTCGCTCGAGGACCTATGGGGCTTCAACGACGAGCGCGTCGTGCGCGCCGTGGCCGATTCGCCGGTCCCGATCGTCGTCGGGGTGGGACACGAGTCGGACGTGACGCTGGCCGATTTTGTCGCCGATCTTCGTGCGCCGACGCCGAGCGCCGCCGCGGAGCTCGCGACGCCCGACGGGACCCAGTTCGGCACCATCATCGGCCGACTGCGAGACCGCGCCTCGAGCGCGCTGCTCGGCTGGGCAACGCAACGTCGTCGGTTGCTCCACGGGGAGCGGCGCGCGCTCGCCGCGCTCGCCCCCGACATCGACGCCGCCCGTCAGCGCAGCGCGGACCTGGTCGACCGAGCCGGCCGGGCGGTGGACGATCAGCTTCGCCGGCGGCGCGCGCTGCTGGTCGCCTCGACGGACACGCTGCGCACCCTCTCGCCGGCGGCAACCCTGGAGCGTGGGTATGCCGTGGCGCGCACGTCGGACGGCCGCATCGTGCGCGACGCCGCGCGCGTCTCCACCGGCGACGCGCTGCGCGTGATCGTGGCCCGCGGCAGTCTCGAGACTCGCGTCGAGGGCACCCGGCCCGACGGCGCCGAGGAGCTCCTCTCGTGATCGACGACGCGCGCCTCGACGTCTTGACCGACGAGGAGCTCGCCCGCAAGCCGTTCGACGAGCTCGTGGCGGCCCTCCAGCAGACGGTGCAGCGCCTCGAGGCCGGCAGCGCCGGGCTCGAGGAGAGCATCAAGCTCTACAGCCAGGGGCTGCGGCTCCACGCCGCGTGCGATACGCGCCTTCGCGAGGCCGAGCTGACGATCACCGAGCTCGGTCGCCGCGGCGTGACCGGCGCGGAGCCGGCTGCGGAGCCTGCGGAGCCCACATCACCGGAGGCCGCCGAATCCGAGGCGTGACACTCCGGACGCGCCATGCGTCCACGGGGGCGGCTCGAACGTATCGGTCATATACTTTTCCCGCCACCTGAGGACAACCCCTTGACCCTGCTCGAGACGATTCGCGAGCCCAGCGAGCTTCACGCGATGTCCGCGGAGCAGCTCGAGGTGCTCGCCGCCGAGCTGCGTGACAAGATGATCCGGACGGTTAAGCGCACGGGCGGCCACCTTGCGAGCTCGCTCGGCACGGTCGAGATCGCCCTTGCCCTCCACCGCGTCATGGACTCGCCGCGCGACCGGATCGTGTGGGACACCGGCCACCAAGCCTACGCACACAAGCTGCTGACCGGCCGCTGGGATCGTTTCGACACGTTGCGCCAGGTGGATGGCATCGGCGGCTTCCCCCGCCGATCCGAGAGCGAGCACGACGTCTTCGATGGCGGGCACGCCGGCACCGGCGTCAGCATCGGTGTTGGGCTGGCCGCTGCTCGCGACATGCGCGAGGGCGCCGATCCGGCGCGCAGGCAGCGAATCGCCGTTTGCCTGGGCGACGCGGCGCTGGGATCCGGGCTGACCATGGAGGCGCTCAACCACCTCGGCCACCGCAAGCATCCGATGCTCATCGTGCTCAACGACAACGAGATGAGCATCAGCCCGTCGGTCGGCGGACTCTCCACGCGCCTGAACAAGCTCCGGCTGTCGCGCGCTTACCAGGATACGAAGTCGGCGACGATCAAGGCGCTCCCTCGCGTGCCCGTGCTCGGGAAGCCCGCCTTCGACCTGCTGGCGTGGGCGAAGGAGGGGTTCAAGCGCAGCTGGGCCAATGTCGGGTTCTTCGAGGACATGGGCATCACCTACATCGGCGTGCTCGACGGACACGACCTCGGCGAGCTCGAGGCCGCCTTTGACGCCGCGTTCGGGCTGCGGGCACCGGTGCTCATGCACGTCAAGACCACCAAGGGCAAGGGCTACGCGCCGGCCGAGGAGGACAGCATCAGCTTCCACGGCGCCTCGCTGCCGCCGATCGACCTGTGCCTGATCGACCCCACCGAGGAGCCGTTTCCCTCAACGACTGCTCCCCAGCGTAAGCCGAAGACGTACACGCAGACCTTCGTCGAGGAGCTCGTCCGCGTGGGTGAGGCCGATGCGCGCGTGTGCGCGATCACCGCCGGGATGCCCACCGGAACGGGCCTCATGCGGTTCGCGGAGCATTTTCCGGATCGGTTCATCGATGTCGGCATCGCCGAGCAGCACAGCGTGACCATGGCGACGGGCCTGGCGCTCGCGGGCTTGCGACCCGTTGTGGCGCTGTACTCCACGTTCAGCCAGCGGGCCCTCGATGGCCTGGTCCATGACGTCTGCCAGAACGACGTGCCGGTGCTGCTGGCGCTGGACCGATCCGGGCTGGTCGGCGAGGACGGGACCAGCCACCAGGGCATGTTCATGCTGCCGGCCATGCGCTCGCTGCCGAACCTGGTCATCGGCTCCCCGAAGGACGAGCAGGAGATGCGCGACCTCGTGGTCACGGCGCTTGCGCACGACGGCCCGGTGAGCCTGCTCTACCCGCGCGACGCGGGAGAGGACCTGGCCGATCGCCCCGGTGCGCCTCTCGAGATCGGCCGCGGCGAGGTGCTGCGTACCGGCACCGACCTGCTCATGGTCGGCTTCGGGCCGATCGTCCAGCGCCTGCTCGTGGTGGCCCGCGAGCTCGAGGCATCGGGAGTGTCGGCGACCGTCATCAACGCCCGGTGGGCGAAGCCGCTCGACGAGGCCCTGATCGCCGAGCATGCCGCTGGCAAGCGGCTGGTGGTCACCGCCGAAGAATCGGCCGCCATGGGCGGCTTCGGCGATGGCGTGCTTGACGCGCTGAACCGTGCCGGCGTGCGCGTGCCGCTCCTCAAGGTTGCGCTCATCGATGGTTTCGTGCACCACGGCGCGGTCGAGGACCTCCGCCGCCTTCAGCGCATCGACGCCCCCGGCATCCTCGAGCAGGTCCGCGGGGCGCTCCTGTCCGATGCGTCAACGCCAAAGCCGATGCGCTCGAAGGTGCCCGCCGCTTAGGATCTGGCGCATGACACGCGTGCGGCTCGACCAGCTGCTCACCGATCGAGGCCTGGCTCGATCCCGGGCCGAGGCCCAGGCCTTCATCCTCGCCGGCGATGTTGTGCTGGAGGGCGCCGCCACCCGGCGCCTCAAGCCCGGCCAGCTCGTCGAGGCGCAGGTTGGCCTCTCGATCGTCGAGCGACCGCGTTGGGCGAGCCGCGCCGGAGCGAAACTGGACCACGCGCTCGACGCATTCGCAATCGACCCGACCGGGTTCGCCTGCCTCGACGCCGGAGCCTCGACCGGCGGCTTCACGGACGTCCTGCTGTCGCGCGGGGCACGCATCGTCTACGCCGTGGACGTGGGGCGCGCCCAGCTCATCGATCGGCTTCGGCGCGATCCACGCGTCGTGAGCATGGAGCGCACCAACCTGCGCGAGCTGCGTGAGCTTCCCGAGTTGATCGACCTCGCCACGCTGGACCTCAGCTTCATCAGCCTCGGCGCCGTGCTCGGCCCGGTCCGTCAGCTGCTGGGCGAGGCGGGTCGCGTCGTCGCCCTCGTCAAGCCGCAGTTCGAGGCGGGGCGGGAGGCGGTGCCGCGCGGTGGCGTGGTGCGCGAGCCCGTGGTCTGGGAGCGGGTGCTCGACGAGGTCGCCGAGGCGGCGGGGCGGGCCGGCCTGCATGCTCATCGGGCAATTCCCTCGCCGATCGCCGGTGGCGACGGCAACGTCGAGTTTCTCGCCGACCTGCGGCAGGCTCCCGCGGCGGCGGGCGCGTACGCGCGGAGCGTGGCCGAGGCACTCACCCGCGTCGCATCGCGCGGCAGCGAGGCAGGCGGCTGAGGCGCACGGGACGTACCACGCGCGTATTACGATCAGCGCAGTGAAACGCAGGGGCGCGGCCGCGCCGCAGGTCGAGCAGCTCGGGATCGGCTTCGAGGGCATCGAGGTCATTCCGCCACGCGTCCATGAGCCGGCGCCCGACACGATGCGGCAGATCGTCAGCCTGCGCATGCCCGACGGGCTGATCGCGCGTCTCGAGGAGGCGGCGGAGGCGCGCGGCGTGTCACCGTCGAGCCTCATGCGCGCCCTCATCGCGGCGGGCCTTGATCGGTCCTACGCCGCGCTCAGCGAGCCGAGCGACCTCGCCGTCGAGATCACCGAGCTGCGGCGCAGCGTCGAGCGCATCGCAGCGCGACTGGAAGGCGGCGCCGAAGCCGGAGACGGATGAGGCGCATCGGCTTCGTCTGGAACCCGCAGGGCGAGCGCGTTCCCGAGCTCCTCGAGCGTGCACGCGCCTGGTGCGCGGCGCAGGGCGCGGATTCCTGGGACGCGCCCGGAGATGCCCATGACCGTATCGGCGAGGCGCTTGGCGCGACCGACGTCGTGTTCGTGCTCGGCGGGGACGGGACGTTCTTGCGCACCGCGCGTGCGATCGGCGGCTCGGGCGTTCCCGCATTGGGCGTCAACCTGGGCCGCGTCGGCTTCCTTGCCAAGGTGGAGCCGGAGGGGCTGGAGCGGGCGCTCGAGCAGGTCGCCGCGGACGACTACACCGTCGAGGACCGGTTCAGGATCTCGGCGCGAATCGTGCGCGCGGATGGCAGTAGCCAGGACCACGCCTGCCTGAACGAGGTGGTCGTCGCGCGCGGCAGCCGCGTTCGCATGATCCAGCTCGAGGTGGAGGTCTCCGGGTCCCATCTCGCCACCTACGTCGCGGACGGCGTCGTGGTCGCTACCCCCACCGGGTCCACGGCCTACAGCTTCAGTGCGGGCGGTTCCGTCCTCGACCCCAGGCTGCGCAACATGGTCATCACTCCGGTCGCCGGCTACCTGTCCCCGCTGCACAGCGTGGTGGCCGGTGAGGATCACGTGGTGCGCATCACCCTCCGCGAGGCGACGGACGGCGCGCTGGTGAGCCTCGACGGCCAGCTCGACCTGCCCATCGCCGTCGGCGAGCGCGTGGAGGTGCGGGCGCTGGACGAGCCGCTCCGCATGGTCGAGCTTCCGGGCAGCACGCCGTTCTACGACCTGCTGCGGACCAAGGCATCGCTGCTCCCGTACTGATGAAGGAAGACCGATGGCGCTGCGCGAGCTGACGGTCGAGAACCTCGCCGTGGTCGAGTCGGTGAGGCTGCGCCTGTCTCCGGGCTTCACCGTCCTGACCGGCGAGACCGGCGCCGGCAAGTCGCTCGTGGTGGATGCGGTCGCGCTCGCGCTTGGGGCGCGGGCAGCCGGCGACCAGGTGCGGTCGGGGACCGATGCGGCACGGGTAGAGGCGATCTTCGACGCTCCGCCGCCGGTCGACCAGGACCCACTGGCCGAGGTCCTTGCCGAGGGCGACGGCGTCGTCATCGTGCGGCGCGAGATGGGCGCCGATGGGCGCTCGCTGGCGCGGGCCAACGACCGCGCCGTGACGGTCGGCAGCCTCGCCGGGCTCGGGGCGCGACTGGGCGAAATCCACGGCCAGCACGACCAGCAGCGGCTGCTCGAGCCGGCGCGTCAGCTCGCGCTGCTGGACGCCTTCGGCGACCTCGGCGAGGCGTCCGCGGTAGTGGCCGAGCGACACCGGGCCTGGCGAGCGACGATCGCGGCCGCCGCCGAGATGCTCACCGATGTCCACGAGCTCACGCGCCGCGTGGAGCTGCTGCGCCACCAGGCCGACGAGATCGGCAGCGCGTCCCCGCGGCCGGGAGAGGACGTCGAGCTCGAGGCCCAGCTGCGCGCCGCAGCACATGCCGAGACCATCGCGCGCAGCGCGGCCGAGGCGGCCGCGGCGCTGCGGGACGAGCGTGGGGCCAGCGATGCCCTGAGCGTCGCGGAGCATTCCCTGCTCGCCGCCGCCCAGCACGACGAACGGTTCGCGCCCTTGGCCGATCGGGCCGCGGCGCTTGCCGCGGAGGCTGCCGAGCTCGCGCGCGACGCCGCCGCGGCGGGTGACGGGGTGGAGCTCGACCCTGTCACCCGCACGGCCGCGGAGGAGCGGCTGGGGCTCCTCTACGACCTGCGTCGGAAGTACGGCGATTCGCTCGAGGCGGTCATCGCCTTCGGGGAGGCAGCCTCGGCCGAGCTCGAGCGGCTGGATGGACAGGACGCGGCGCGCGAGCGCCTGCAAGTGGCTGAGGCGAGGGAGCGGGCGGCACTCGAGGAGGCTGCGGCCGGGCTCTCGGCCGCGCGGCGCGCTGCGGCCGATCGGCTCGCGGCCGCCGTCAACGCCGAGCTGCCACCGCTGGGGCTGCCGTCGGGATCCTTTGCCATCGAGGTCGAGCCCTCCGAGGTCGGTCCGCAGGGCGCGGATCGGGTCACCTTTGCGTTCGCGCCGAACCCCGGGGAGCCGGCTCGGCCGCTCGGCCGCATCGCGTCGGGTGGGGAGGCGAGCCGACTGTCGCTGGCCATCAAGGTCGTGCTGGCCGCGTCCGACGAGACGCCGTTGCTCGTCTTCGACGAGATCGATGCCGGAGTCGGCGGGCGCAACGCCGGCGCATTGGGGGAGCGGCTCAGGTCCCTGAGCCGGTACCACCAGGTGCTGTGCGTCACGCACCTGCCGCAGGTCGCGGCACACGCCGTGGCGCACATTCGCGTGGGAAAGCGCGTGGTCGAGGGACGGACCATCACCGATGCGCGCGAGCTGACGCTCGAGGAGCGAACGATGGAGCTCGCGGCGATGCTGGTCGGAGAGGGTGCCGGCGACGAGGCGCACGCGGCGGCGGAAGCGCTGCTGCGGGCGGTGACGTGAGCGCGGATCCGGGCCTCCAGGACGCGGTGGATGCCTTTTTGCTCGAGCTTCGGGTGGAGCGGGGGCTCTCGCCGCTGACCATCGATGCGTATCGCAGGGACCTCGGGCAGTTCGCTCATCACGCCGGACGCCGATGGCGGAACGACCCCGGGCCGCTCATCGATTTCGTCGCCGCGCTCCAGCGTCACGCCGCGCGACGGAGCACGCAGGCGCGGAAGTCGGCCGCCGTGCGCAGCTTCTACGCGTTCGCGCTGCGCGAGGGCCATGCCACGCGCGACGTGCCGGCGCTGGTCGACGCGCCGCGGCCGGGAAGCTACCTCCCCGACGTCCTGGCGCCCGAGCAGGTCGCCTCGATCCTCGACGCTCCGCCCGCGGACGACCTCATCGGCATCCGCGACCGCGCGATCCTCGAGGTGCTGTACGCCTCGGGCGTGCGGGTCAGCGAGCTCGTGGGCCTTGACACGGATCGCGTCGACCTCCCCGCGCAGCAGCTGCGGGTCATCGGCAAGGGGAACAAGGAGCGCCGGGTGCCGATGGGCGACGAGGCCAGGGACCGCCTGCATCGGTACGTCAGCGGTCCTCGCACCGAGTGGACCGCCGGACGGCCGACTCCCGCGGTCTTCGTCGGGCGGCGCGGGAAGCGGCTGTCGCGCGAATCGGTGTGGGCGATCGTGAAGCGCTGGACCGCCGTTGCCGGGGTCACCGAGCGGGTGACGCCGCATACGTTCCGGCACAGCTTTGCGACGCATCTGCTCGAGGGCGGGGCCGACCTGCGCGTGGTCCAGGCCCTCTTGGGCCATGCTAGCATCAGCACCACCCAGCTCTACACCCACCTGACCGGCGAGCGCGTCCGCGAGGTCTACGCGAAGGCGCATCCGAGAGCCTGAGGTCAGCACGGAGCGGACGGACGGAGGCCCGAGTGAGTTACGCGCGCAACCTGCTCAGCCGGGGCGAGGAGGTCGTCCACGAGAGCCGGCAGCACTGGTTCGCGGTGATCGCGCGGACCTGGCTGTGGCTCGTGATCGTGGTCGTGGCGCTGGCGGTCGTCATCTACGTCGCATCGGGCGAGGCGATCTTCGGCAGCCCGGCATTCGACCAGATCGTGACCATCATCGCCGTCGCGGCGCTCCTTCTGGGCGCAGTGCTCATCGGCTTCGTCCTGTGGGACTGGCGAAACCAGGAGTGGCTGGTCACGACGCGTCGCGTGATCCGAGCCGAGGGAGTCCTCAACAAGAAGATGGCCGACTCGTCCCTCGAGAAGATCAACGACGCGCGGCTCGAGCAGAGCCTCTTCGGCCGTATCTTCGGCTACGGCACGCTCGACATCCTGACCGCGGCCGAGGAGATGGGCGGCTCGAGCCTCGCCGACTTTCCGATGATCGCGGACCCCATCGACTTCAAGCGCGCGATGCTCGACCAGAAGGAGATGCTCGAGCGGCCGGACCTCGCCCCGCCCCGCTACCAGCGCGCAGGCCAGGCTCCGCAGATGCAGCGTGCCGAGGCGCAGGCGCCGCGTGCGGGCTCGGACCGCGTTGCGCTGCACCCCGACGATGTCGATGCCGCCGAGGCCGTCGCTCCGCCGCCACCGCCTGTCGAGGCAGCGCCCGCTGCCACCGGCGACATCGGCGAGACGCTCGAACGCCTGGCCGGGCTGCGGGATCGTGGGCTGATCACTCCCGAGGAGTACGAGGCGAAGAAGACCGAGCTCCTGGAGCGTATGTAGGTGGCCGATGCACCCATCGGAGCGCACTCCGACGGCGTGACGGGACCGAACCTCGATCAGCGCATCGCCGACGTCACCATGGCGATCGGCGAACGCCTCGCCACCGAGCCGTCGCTCGTCCGTCCGCGCCTGGTCGCGGTGCTGGGCTCGGGATTGGGCGGCGTGACTGAGCTCCTCGACCGCGAGCCGCGCATCGCCATCCCGTACGGCGACCTTCCCAACGTTCCTCGCTCGGCGGTGGAGGGGCATGCGGGGGAGCTGATCGCCGGTTCGATCGGCGGGACGCCGGCCGTCCTGCTCTCCGGGCGCGCGCATCCGTACGAGGGGCACTCGCACGCGGACTCGACGCTCCTGCTGCGTTCGGTGCTGGCGCTCGGCGCGGACCTCGTGATCCTCACCAACGCGGCCGGCGGCCTGAACCCGGGATTCGAGCCGGGGGACGTGATGCTCATCAGCGATCACCTGAACATGTCCGGCGACAACCCGCTGCGCGGCCCGAACATCGAGCGCCTCGGGCCACGCTTTCCGCCGATGACCGATGCCTACGATCCGGCGCTGCGGGCGGCCGCCCGCGAGGCGTCGGCGCGGACCGGCGTCACGTTGCGCGAGGGCGTGTACGTGATGCTGGCCGGTCCGTCGTACGAGACCCGCGCCGAGATGCGCTGGCTGCGCTCGCTCGGGGCAGATGCGGTGGGCATGTCGACCGCGCACGAGACCCTCGTCGCCCGGCACGCCGGCGCGCGCGTGCTCGGCTTCAGCCTCATCACGAACAAGGCCACCGACGACGTCGAGGCCGGCGCGACGCACGCCGAGGTGATCGAAGTGGGCCGCGTCGGCGCGCAGCGGCTGGTGCGCCTGCTGGCCGACCTTCTGCCCGGCATCGGCTGAGGCAGCGCAGATGCTCTTCTTCGACTTCACCGCCGCCCAGATTGCCGGCATAGTCGTGGCCCTCGTGATCGGCATCACCTTCCACGAGTTCAGCCACGCATTCATCGCCGATCAGCTCGGCGACGGCCAGCCGCGGGCCATGGGGCGCGTGAGCCTGAACCCGGGGCGCCACATCGATCCGGTCGGTGCCCTCGTCTTCCTCATCGCCGGCTTCGGCTGGGGCCGCCCGGTGATGGTGAACGTCTACGCGCTGCGTCCCGGGCGCATCGGCATGGCGATCGTCGCGGCCGGCGGGCCGGTCGCCAACCTCTTGGTGGCGGTCGCCGCGGCCGTCGGCCACCGGGTGCTCGAGCTCGCCGGCATCGGCGGTCTGGCGCAGGAGATCTCGGTGTGGATCGTCTACTACAACGTGCTGCTCGCGATCTTCAACCTCATCCCCATCCCACCGCTCGATGGCTACAACGCGCTGCTCGCGTTTCTGCCGCCGCGCAGCGCATTTGCCGTCCAGCGCTACGCGCCGTACGGGATCATCGTGCTGCTCGTGCTCATCCTGCTGCCGAACAGCCCGCTGGGCGTCCTGCTCGGGCTCGCCTCGCCGATCACCCGGGGCCTCATTGGTGCGTAGGGTCCGGCAGTTCGCGGCGCACCTTCGCGCACGCGTGGCACCCGAGGAGGAGGCGTTCGCCAGGGCGGTACTCCCGCCGTGCGCCTGGCCCGTCTTCGCAGGCATGCCGGTCGCCGATCGCCGTCACGCGATCGACGTCGCGGACCGGCTGCGCACCACGGGTCACGACTCGCCCGACCTGCTGGCCGCGGCGCTCCTGCACGACGCCGCCAAGGGGCGTCGCATGCGCCTCTGGCATCGGGTGGCGGGCGTGCTCCTCGAACGGCTCGCTCCCGGCCTCCTCCGATGGCTGGCTGCCGCGGATCCCGCTTCGTGGCGCCATCCGTTCTGGCTCTACCTGCACCACGGGCCGATGTCCGCGGAGCTCGCCGCCCGTGCGGGCTGCACGCCCGCCACCGCGCGCCTCATCCGCGGCGTGGCGGGCGGTGAGCACGAGGCGCGGCTTCTTCGGGCGCTGACGGCCGCCGATGACGCAAGCTGAGCCAATGCAGCCGGTCCCCATCGTCCCCGACAGCCCCGTCTCGTTCCCCGTCGGCGAGACGCCGTTCACCATCGCGCTCCCCGTCTTCGAGGGACCGCTCCAGCTGCTGCTGCACCTCATCGAGTCGCGCCAGCTCGACGTCCTCAGCGTGCCGCTGGCCGAGGTTGCCGACGCGTACGTCGAGCACCTCACCCGCCACCCGGTGGACGCTGTCAACCTGTCGGAGTTCGTCTCGATCGCGGCGCACCTCATCCTCCTCAAGTCGCGCCGGATGCTTCCCGCCGAGCCGATGCCCCCGGTTCCGGATGCCAGCGAGGAGCCCGACGAGGAGGAGCTCCGTCGCCGGCTCCTCGAGTACCGGGCGCTCCGTGACGCGTCACTGGCGCTGGGTGAGCGCGACGGCATCTCGCCGCTCATCCGCCGCGAGCCGCGGGAGAGCGACCTGCCGGAGGCTCAGGTTGAGCCGCTGCCCGCGGCGCTGCTCATCGCCGCCCTCGACCGCATGGCCGCCATTCCCGAGCCGATCGCGCCGCCGCCGGAGGTGGTGCCACGCGAGATCACCATCGGCCAGCAGATCGTTGTGCTCCTCGAGGCGCTGTCGGGTGGCGGGCGGGTGGTGCTCCAGACGATCCTCGCCCGATGTCGCTCGCGGACCGAGGCGGCCGTAACGTTCCTCGCCACTCTCGAGCTCGTGCGGCGGCGGCAGGCACGCGCCCAGCAGTCCGACCCCTTCGGGCCGATCGTCATCGAGTCCCTGCCGGAGGCGGCGCGGTGAACGACGACGGCCCGCCCGAGGACCTCGACGTCTACTACGAGGCACTCCTCTTCATCGCCGAGCGACCGCTCACGAGTGCCGAGCTCGGCGAGCTCGCGGGCGTCCCGCGCCTCCACGCCGAGGCCGCGCTGGCGGCACTCGGTGAGCGCCTGGAGGACGACGAGCGGGGCATCCGGCTCCAGCGCAGCGAGGATGCCTGGCAGCTCGTCACGGCCCCCGCGGTCGGCGCCCGGCTCGCCGAATACGCATCGCGCGAAGAGGCGCGGCTCTCGGCCCCGGCGCTCGAGGCCCTCGCCGTCGTCGCCTACCGCCAGCCGTGCACCCGCGGCGACGTGGAGCGCGTGCGCGGCGTGGATTCGGACTACGTCATCCGCTCGCTGCTCCATCGCCGGCTCATCGCCGAGATCGGGCGCCGGGACACCCCCGGCCGGCCGGTCCTGTTCGGCACCACCTTCGCGTTTCTCGAGCGCTTCGGGCTCACCTCGCTCGACGAGCTGCCACCGCTGTCGAGTGCCGCGGCGCAACTGGCGGCGAGCGATGTGCACGGGCAGCCCGATGGCGGGTGAGCGCCTCCAGAAGCTCATCGCGCGCGCCGGCCTCGCCTCGCGCCGTCGCGCGGAGGAGCTCGTGGCCGCGGGACGGGTCACGGTCAACGGTTCGGTCGCGTCGCTGGGTGAGTCGGCGGATCCGGCACGCGACCGGATCGAGGTTGACGGTCGCCCGTTGAGCGCCGCATCGGCTCCGCTGTACCTGGCGGTCTACAAGCCACGCGGCTTCCTCAGCTCCGCCCACGACGAGCGCGGGCGGCGCTCGGTCGTCTCGCTGGTCGATGCGGCGGGGGAGCGGCTGTGGCCGGCGGGCCGTCTCGACGTCGAGTCGGAGGGCCTCATGCTCCTCACCAACGACGGGGACTGGGCGAATCGCGTGCTCCATCCGCGCTACGGGACGGTGCGCGAGTACGCCGCGCTCGTCTCGCCGTCTCCGACGCGTGATCAGCTCCAGCGGTTGCGCGCCGGCGTCGAGCTCGAGGACGGCAGTGCCCGGCTTCTGGCGGCGCGCTTCGAGCTGCCGCCGCGAGAGGTCGAGCCGGTCGGCGCCGAACGTGGGGGGTGGCTGCGGGTTCGCATCGGCGAGGGGCGGAAGCGCGAGGTGCGTCGCCTCTTCGCGGCCGTCGATCTCACGGTCGAGCGGCTGATCCGGACGCGGATCGGGACGCTCGCGCTCACCGGGCTGCACGAGGGCCAGTGGCGTCGCCTGCGCTCCTCCGAGGTCGCGGCCCTCGTCCGCGGCGAGGCACGCAGATGACGCTCACGGTGGCGATCGACGGTCCCTCGGGTGCCGGCAAGAGCACGGTGGGCCATGCGCTGGCGATGGCCATCGGCGCGACCTTCGTCGACACCGGCCTCATGTACCGCGCGCTGACCCTGGCCGCCGTCGAATCCGGCGTGGACGTCAACGACGGCGACTCACTCGGCGAGCTGGCCGCCGCCATTCGCATCGAGGTTGAGCGCGCGCGTCCGGATCAGACCGATCGGCTCGAGACCGTCCTCCTCGACGGTCGAGACGTGACTCCGGACGTGCGGGAGCCGGCGATCGACCGCCTGGTGAGCGCGGTGAGCCGCCACGCGCAGGTGCGTGACGCGATGCTCGAGCTCCAGCGCGCGGCCGCCAGGCGAGGGGCCACCGTCATGGTCGGGCGCGACATCGGCACCGTCGTGCTGCCGGGTGCCACGCTGAAGGTGTACCTCACCGCGGACGCCGCCGTGCGTGCCGCGCGCCGGGCTGCGGAGATGCGGGAGCCCGGTCGTGAGGCCGACTACCTCGCCGAGATCCAGCGCCGGGACGAGCTCGACTCCGGGCGGGCCCTGGCGCCCCTCCGCATCCCCGACGACGCGATGGTGCTCGACACTGGGGTGCTCGACGTTCGGGCCTGCGTCGCAGCCATCCGCCAGCGCCTGCCCGCGGGCATCGGCTCGTGAAGGGCGACTGGTTCTACCACCCCGGCGCCCGGATCGCCCGCTTCCTGCTGGCGTTCCTCGGGACCGCTCGCATCGAGGGCATTGAGCACGTGCCCCGCACCGGTGCCTTCATCCTCGTCGCCAACCACTGCTCGCAGGCCGATCCGCCGCTGCTCGGCTGGGCGACCGGGCACCAGATCGGGCGGATCGTGCACTTCATGGCCAAGGACGAGATGCACCACTGGCCGATCATCGGCTGGCTCGCCGATCGTTCCGGCGTCTTCTGGGTGCGCCGCGGCGAGGGCGACCGTGCCGCGCAGCGTCTCGCGCTCCAGTTGCTCGGCCAGGGGAAGCCCATCGGCATCTTTCCGGAGGGCACCCGCTCGCGGGTCGGCCGCATGCGCGAGGGACGTGCCGGAGCCACGCTTCTCGCCATCCGATCTGGCGCGTTGATCGTGCCGGTCGGCATCGCGGGATCGCACCGGCTCTTCCCAGGCGACTCGAGGCTCCCGCGCCGATCGCGGCTCACGTTCCGCATCGGCGAGCCGTTCAGGCTCGAGCACCAGCCGTCCGGGCGGATTGACCGCGGCGTACTTGCGGCCGGGACCGAGCGGATCATGGAGAGGATCGCCGCGCTCCTGCCGCCCGCCCAGAAGCCCCGCCTTCCCTGATCCGTGACGGGGCCGCGGCACGTATCCCTTCTAGAATGAACGGGATGACGACGGCAACGCGACCCGACGTGCGAATCGCCGAGCGAGCCGGCTTCTGCTACGGCGTCCGCCTGGCGATCGACAAGGCCAAGCATGCCCGCAGCGAGGGCCGCGAGGTCACCACGCTCGGCCAGCTCGTGCACAACCCGGGCATCAAGGCCGATCTCTCCGACCGTGGCATCCGCACCGCCGACCTTGCCGACCAGGTGGAGGGCGGCACGCTCGTGATCCGTGCCCATGGCGTCCCGAAGTCCGAGTTCGACCAGGTCAAGGGCAAGTCGAACCTCGAGGTCATCGACGCCACCTGCACCTGGGTCCTCCAGTCGCAGAAGGCCGCGCGCGAGCTGGCGGAGGCTGGCTACACGGTGTGCATCATCGGCCACGAGGACCATCCCGAGGTCAAGGGCGTGCGCTCGTATGCCGGCGAGAAGCACGTCGTGGTGGACGACATGGACCGATCAACCTGGGAGCGTGTGCCACGGACCAAGAAGATCGGCGTCCTGTCGCAGTCGACCATCCTGCCGACCAAGCTCGAGGAGTTCGCCGCGTTCTGCCTGCGCCGCGCCCACGACCTGCGGGTCATCAACACCGTCTGTCCGGTGACGCTGACACGGCAGGACGACTCGGTCGTGCTGGCCCGCGAGGTGGACGCCATGATCGTGGTCGGCGGCAAGAACTCCAGCAACACCAAGGAGCTCGCCGTGAAGTGCAGCGAGATCATCGCCGATACGGTCCACGTCGCCGATGCCGATGAGCTCGCCGCGGAGCACGCGGGCTGGCTCCGGGGCAAGGCCCGCATCGGTATCACCGGCGGCACCTCGACGCCCGAGGTGGACCTCGAGGAGGTTCGTCAGCGGGTCTTTGCGCTGACCGCGTGACGTCGGAGGTAGGGCGACCTCCCATCCCACGGGCGTAACGGCCGGCCAGCGGCCGATTTCCCGCCCCACGGGCGCCGCAGCCACCGGCTGGGCCATGGTCCGGCCGTTCGCTGGCCAGAGCTCCGCCCCACGCGAATTTCAGCGGTTCACCGGCCGTTACGCCCGCCCCACGGGAAGCGTCTGGGCGACGCGGCCTATGTCCCGAGCTCGCGCAGGAGCTTCCCCAGGCTACGGCGCAGCAGGCCGTACGAGAACTGCTGCCGGGCGATGGCGAAGTTGTGCGCCGCGTTCTCGCGGATGCGGCGCGGATTGGCGAGGAGGGCACTTGTCTCAGCGACGGTCGCGTCGGTGATGGCGCCGTCGATCTCGATGAGGCGCGGGCCGAGCGGTGCGATGTCCGCGAGGTACACCGGGTACCGGTTCACCACCACGGGCACGCCGTAGAAGAGCGCCTCGATGAGCGCGTTGCCGAAGCCCTCGTACAGACTCGGATACGTGATGAGGTTCGCGGCCAGGTACGCGTCGTGGAGTGAGTGGGCGGCACGGATCGGCTTGCCCTCGTGGTCGGGCGCGAAGCGATCGGCGGCGTAGGCCAGGCGGACGCCGCGACGCTCGGCGAGGCGCTCGAGGGAGACGAGGTAGTCGAGCCCCTCGTCGCCGGCCGGCGACGTGATGAGGAGCACGGCATCCGGATCGCCGAGCCGGCCGACGAGCTCGATCGCGAGCTCGATGCCCTTGCGGGGAACCACCCGCGTCGGCTGCACCACCAACACGCCGCTATCGCTCATGCCCAGCTCGTGGCGGAGCCGGCGCCGAACCGCCGGATGCGGGCGCGGGCGAGGCTGGTCGAAGTCGAAGACGTTCGGAATCACCGTGGAGGTCAGGGCGCGACGCCGCTTCAGCTCGGCGGCCGCCAGGCTGTTGATGCTCACGTGCCGGACCCATGGCAGATCGGGCGGAAAGGCGGCGTCCAGGACGTCGGGAACGACGCACGCGGCGAACCGCTCGCGCTCCCACCAGTAGTCGTGGTGATGGCCGATGGCCGGCAGGCGCCGCTCCTCCACGAGCCTGCTGAGCGCCAGCCCGAGGGGGAGGTGCATCGGGATGGCCCATGCGTTCTCGACGATGATGGCGTCGAGCGCGTTGACTCGCGCCCAGTCGTGGAGGACCGGCAGCAGCTGGTCCGCCAGGCGTTCGATCTCGGCGCGGACGGCCGTGGGATCGCTGTCGGGATCGAACGCGGCGGCCGTGACGCGCTCAGCCGGCGGATGGCTGAAATGCATCGGCGGTACGAGACGGGCCTGGTAGCGCAGGGCATCGACCTCGCCCGCGCATAGGCGCAGGTCGTGGCCCATGCCGTCGAGGACGGTCTCCCACTTGGCCGTCTCGAAGGTGACCCCGTCCACGCCAGCCAGCCGCGTGGCCGCGATGCCGATCTTCACGCGTCGATCCTATCGGCTGCGGGGGCCGCGCCGACCTCTCCGGCTACACTCGGACGATGCCCTCCCTGCCCGTCGTCGCCATCGTCGGCCGCCCGAACGTCGGCAAGAGCACGCTGTTCAACCGGCTCGTCGGCGCGCGCCTGGCGATCGTGGAGAACATGCCGGGCACGACCCGCGATCGGGTCTACGGCACCTCGGACTGGAACGGCCGCAGCTTCACGCTCGTGGACACCGGCGGCCTGGAGCTCGAGCCGGGCACGCACATTGAGGAGCGAGTCCAGGACCAGGCGAGGGTGGCGGTCGAGGAGGCGGACCTCATCCTGTTCGTGGTCGATGCGCACGCTGGCCTGGCGCCTCTCGACCACGAGGTGGCGGACCGCCTGCGACGGGCCGAAGCGCCCGTGATCCTGGTCGTCAACAAGGGCGACAACCCGCAGCGCGAGGCCGATGCCGCCGAGTTCTACGCCCTGGGCTTCGGCTCGTTCATCACCGTCAGCGCGCAGCACGGCCGCAATACCGGCGACCTCGCCGACCTCATCGTGGAGGGGCTTCCGCCGCCGACCGAGACCGAGGCAGCGGCATCGGCTCCCGACCAGGAGTTCACCGAGGAGGAGCTCGCCGAGTTGGCCGAGGCCGATCTCGGGCCGCCGCGCGTGGCGATCGTCGGGCGGCCGAACACCGGCAAGTCGACGTTCGTGAATCGCGTGCTCGGGTCCGAGCGGATGATCGTCTCGCCGACGCCCGGGACGACGCGCGATCCCATCGACACGACGATCGATCTCGACGGTGAGCCGATGGTGCTCGTCGATACGGCCGGCATCCGGCGCCGTGGCTCGATCGAGCGTGGCGTGGAGCGCTACAGCGTCCTGCGCAGCATGAAGGCCATCGATGCTGCCGACGTCGCGATCGTGATGACCGATGCGACCGAGGGCTACACCGCGCAGGACGCCCACGTCGTGGGCTACGTGCTCGAGGCGTACAAGGGCCTCGTACTCGTCATCAACAAGTGGGACGCGGTCGAGAAGGACGAGGACACCGCCGATGCCTGGCTCAAGCGGCTGCGGCGCGAGGCGCCGTACCTGGTCTGGGCCGACATCGTGTTCGCGTCGGCGCTCACCGGCCAGCGCGCGGAACGCATCCTCCGCGAGGCTCGCCGCGTCGCCGAGGAGCGCTACCACCGCATCCCCACTGGCGAGCTCAACCGCCTCGTCATGGACGCCGTGCGCGCCCACCCGCCCTCGCACGTCCGCAACCGCCTGCCGAAGATCTTCTACGCCACCCAGGTGGGGATCGCGCCGCCGACGTTCGTGGTCTTCGTCAACGACCCGGCGATCATCCACTTCTCCTACAAGCGCTACCTCGAGAACCGGATTCGGGCCGAGTACGGCTTCCTCGGGACGCCGATTCGGCTCATCCTCCGCGAGCGAGAGTCGGAGGAGGCCGCCCGCCGCACGGCTCGTCCGCGCCGCAAGTCCGCGGGTCGCAAGCGTTGACGCCTGGCATACCCTCGGCGGGATGACCGATCAGGTCGGAGTCATCGGCGCCGGCGCCTGGGGCACCACCATCGCGGTGCTGCTGGCCGGATCGCAGCGCCCGGTGAGCCTCTGGACGCACAGCGCCGAGTCCGCCGAGCGCCTCGCCCACGCGCGCTCCAACGAACGCTACCTCCCCGGCGTGGTCTTCCCGCCCAACGTGCGGATCGTGACCGACGATTCCTACCTCGCTGAGCCGCATCGGTTCTACGTGCTGGCGGTCCCGTCGGCCCACGTCCGGGCCACGCTGCGCCAGGTCGGGCCGCACCTCCACCCCGAGGCGCCGATCCTGTCGGTGGTGAAGGGGATCGAGCAGGCCACCTTCCGCCGCATGACCCAGATCGTCGCCGATGAGCTCCCGGGCCGGCGCGTGGCGGCGCTGTCGGGCCCGAACCTCGCTCGCGAGATCGCGGCAGGCAAGCCGGCGGGTTCCGTGGTCGCCTCGGAGGACGCCGAGCTGGCGACCGAGATCGCCGTCGCCCTGAGCAGCGACCGCTTCCGGGTCTACACGAACCCCGACGTGATCGGCGTCGAGATGTGCGGCGCGCTGAAGAACGTCGTGGCGCTCGCGGCCGGCATGGTTGACGGGCTGGGGTTCGGCGACTCGGGCAAGGCGGGGATCATCACCCGCGGGCTCGCCGAGATGACCCGCCTCGGCGTCGCCGCCGGCGCGCACCCGCTCACCTTCGCCGGGCTTGCGGGAGTGGGTGACCTCATCGCCACGTGCATGTCACCGCTGTCGCGCAACCGGCACGCCGGCGAGCTCATCGCCTCGGGCGTGCCGTGGCCGGAGGCGGGGGAGCGGCTGTCCGGGGTGGCGGAGGGCGTCTGGACGGTGGACGGGGCCCTCGGCCTTGCGAAATCGCTGGGCGTCGAGATGCCGATCGCCGAGCGCGTCCGCGCCGTCGTCTTCGACCACCAGCCGCCGATGGCCGCGGTTGCCGAGCTCATGGCGCGCAGCCCGAAGGACGAGCTCGCGACCCTGACGCGCTAGGCGGCGCCCGGAAGCTCGCCGCTATACTGGCGCCTCGGTCGGGGCGTGGCGCAGTCTGGCAGCGCACTTGGCTGGGGGCCAAGGGGTCGGAGGTTCGAATCCTCTCGCCCCGACCATCCATCTGCAGACGCTTCAGCTCGTGGGCAGGGGCTTTCGTCGCTGGGCGAGCGTGTCCCTGCGGTGGGCCCGGGTGACTGGCTCGCGCGACAGGGCCATCGCCGCGTCGTTCCAGGTTGCGCCCGGATTCATGGTGCGCAGCTCACCCAGCTTCCTGTTGGCCCACAGGTACAGGTCGCCTTCGGTCTTGAAGTCGAAGCGCCGCATGAGCCCGGTTGCCACGATCGCCTCGAGGGCCGGCCGCCAGCTCGTGGCGAACCAGTCCGCCGTCGCATCCGGCATCGGCACGAGCTCGCCACGCGCGGCGCTCAGCTCGTACGCGTGCGCCCGGATGACCTGGAGAAGCTCGGCGTAGGCGATCGGCCGCGAGAAGAGGACCATCGCGTCCGGGTTCTGCACCAGCAGGCCGGTGCGCTCCTTGAAGATCCGGTGCTGCTCGGTGTGGACGAGCTCGAGGAAGTCGACGCCGGGGTGCAGCCGTTCGGAGGTCTGGATCGAGATCACCTCGGCGTCGATGAACTCGCCGCCCTGCTCCCGGCTCAGCGCCACGCGGTGGTGTCCGTCGATCACGAAGTGCACCCCGCCCGCCTCGTACACGGAGATGGGTGGCATCTCGCGATCCTGGAACGCGGCGCGCAGGCCGTCGAGCCGCTTGCGGAGCTCCCGCCGGCTCGTGCGGAAGAAGCGGTCGAAGTCAACCGTCTGATCGACCGAGCCGATGATGCTGGCGATCGGGATCGTGCGCACCCCGACGTCGTGCTGGCCGAGGATGCGGAGCCGGCTCGTAACCTCGCGGAGTTGGCAGGAGAGCCTTCGCATCGGTCGTGGCGCGAAGATCGTACTCGCAGCCCCGCGCTTGGAATCGACGGCACGTTCCTTGCGAGGTACTGCTCGTTAGGCTCCGTTCGAGGACGTGGGGGATGAACACCGCAGCGCTGGCACGGATGCAGATCCGTGCGGTACGGATCGTATTCCGCTCCGAGAGCGCGCGATTGGTGGGGATTCAGCCTCGGGATGCCAAGGCCGTCGATCGCCTGCGCGTTCGCTCGGTCGAGCTGCTCGACCACGCCGAGGACTGCCTGAACGGCGATGGGGTTGAGAATCCGGAGCTGCTTGACGAGCTCCAGTCCGCCCGCGACGAGCTGAACCGGGGCGCTGCTCGCTAGGTCAGCGCTGGTTTGAGCGGAGATCGCCGCGGATGACGGCGTTGGCCTCCGCATCGGAGAGTTCCTGCCATCGGTAGACCACGAGGTCTGCCTCCGACACATCCGTTCGCTGGTACACGCCGCCGTCCGATCCGTCACCAAGGGTCACGGTCGGACGATCGAGCCAGTCGGCCTCGCCATCGCGAGGCCCACCGTCGTACCGAATGTTGGGGGTCGGCAGCCTAAGCGGCCGTGATGTTCGCGGCCCGAGGACCACGCGGGTTCGACTCGATGTCGAACGTCACGTTCTCGCCGCCGTTGAGACGATCGAAGTCGATCGACTCGTTGAGCCCGTCGCGATGGAAGAAGTAGTCCTTGCCATCCTCGCCGGTGATGAAGCCGAAGCCGCGATCGGCGACGATCTTCTTGATGGTGCCTGTGGCCATGAGGGCCTCCGTAGAAACAGTAGGCCCCAAGGGTACTCCATTCGGCATGTAGCATCCTCGCCGATGCCTGAGTTGCCGCCTCGGCCACCCTTCGTCCTCCGCGCCCGGGTCCTCTCGCCGCGGGAGGATGGCTCGGTGCTCCATGAGCCCGATGGCCTCGTGGAGGTCGACGCGGCCGGTCGGCTGGGGCGCGTTGGAGCCTGGCGAGACTCGGATGCGCACCCATCGGTGGTGGACCTGCGGCCGCTGGTGGTGATGCCGGGGATGGTCGACCTGCACGTGCATCTGCCGCAGCTGCCGAACGCCGGCCTGGGCGCCGGCCTGGACCTGCTGACCTGGCTCGAGACGCACATCTTCCCGCTGGAGGGAGCCTACGACCGCGCACGGGCCGATATCGAGGCGCCGGCCGCATTTCGGGCGCTCGCCGCTGCCGGGACCACCACCGTGGTGGCCTATGCCGCGCTGTGGGCGGACTCGACCGATGCGGCCTTCGCGGCCGCGGAGGCGCATGGCATCCGTGCCGTCATCGGCAAGGTGATGATGGACCGCGGCAGCTACGACCGGGCGATCGACCAGCGCCGGATACTCGAGACGAGCCTCGCGCAGTCCGATGAGCTCGCCTCGCGCTGGCACGGGCGGGACTCGGGGCGGCTGCGGTACGCGTTCACGCCGCGCTTCGCGGTGAGCTGCACGGCGGACATGCTGCGCGAGTCCGCTGGGCTGGCCGTCCACCACGGGGCGTACTGGCAGTCGCACCTTTCGGAGGATCGCGGCGAGCTGGGGCAGGTCGCTGCGCTCTTCCCCGAGGCGACGGACTACCTCGACGTGTACGACCGGGCGGGTGCGCTCGGCGCGCGCAGCATCCTGGCCCATGCCGTCCATCTCATACCTCGCGAGGTGGGCCGCATCGTGGAGTCCGATGCGCGGGTGGTCCACTGCCCGGCATCGAACCTGTTCCTGGCGAGCGGCATGATGCCGTTGGCGGCGTACCGGGCGGCCGGCATGAGAATCGGGTTGGGGAGCGATGTGGCGGCTGGCCCCGAGCTGTCGCTCTTCAGCGTCATGCGCGCCGGTGCCGTCACCCAGCGTGCGCTGGTGGCGACCGGAGCCGCGCCACCCGACGGGATCGTGGACCCGCTCGGCTGGCTCCGCACGGCGACCCTCGACGGCGCGCGCGTCCTCGGGATCGACGGCGACACAGGCTCGCTCGAAACGGGGAAGGAGGCCGACCTCATCGCGGTGGATCCGCGCCTGACCGCCCCGTTGCCGGGCGCGGGGACTCCCGCCGACCCGGAGGACCTCGTCAGCCGGCTCATCTTCCGCCCGCATCCGGATATGGTGCGCGCGGCATGGGTGCGCGGCCGCCTGCTCGCTGGGCCGTCGGGCGTGGATGGCATCGGCTAGGCTAGGCCCGTGGACCGCATCCTCCAGACGCTCATCAACGCCGCCGCCCTGTGGGTGGCCGTGCTGGTGGTCCCGAACCTCGACTTCAACGGCGAGTTCCCTGGTGACTTGTGGAAGCTGCTGCTGGTGGCCTTCATCTTCGGGCTGGTGAACACCTTTTTGCGCCCGGTGCTGCGGATCGTGACGCTGCCGATCTCGATCATGACCCTGGGCCTCTTCCTCGTCGTCATCAACGCGCTGATGCTGCTGCTCACCGGCGTGATCTCGACGGAGCTCGACCTGGGCTTCGAGGTCGCTGACTTCGTGGCCGCCTTCCTGGGCTCGATCGTCATCAGCCTCGTCGGCTTCGTGCTTTCCCTGGTGATCGGCACGGGACGACGCGTCTTCTGACGACGGCCGACGGCCCGATGCGCCCGGCTCAGCGCGTGGTTGCACCGCTCTTCGGCATCTCGGTGGGGCTGCTCATCCTCCTCGCCGGACCGCTGCTCCTCTTCAACCCATGGTTCGTCTCGTCGCTCCAATCGCGCCACGCGGTCGCCGAGGCGTTCGACACCTCGCAGGCTGAGATCGACCGCGTCACCGGCGAGGTGCTCGCGGACCTGTTCTTGGCCGGCAACTTCGACGTGGCGATCGACGGCACGCCGCTCCTCGACGCCGACGAACGCTCGCACATGGCCGACGTCTCGAGGCTCGTGCGCCTGCTCGTGGTCGTGAGCGTTGGCGCCGCGCTCGTCGCCGGGCTGTGCGGGACGCTGATGCGCGGCCAGCCGCGCCGGATGGGGACGGTGCTGCTCGTGACGGCATCGGGGATCGGCGCCACCGGCCTCCTGCTTGGCGTCGTCTTCGCCGTCGCCTTCGAGCCCGCGTTCCTCGCCTTTCACGCGCTCTTCTTCCCGCCGGGGACGTACCTGTTCGCCCCCGGATCGAACCTCATCACGCTCTTTCCCGAGGCCTTCTGGTTCGAGGCGACCATCATCGCCGGCCTGACCGTGGTCCTCAGCGCGGTGGTGGTATTGGTCATCGGCCTCGCCGGACGTCGACGGCCCCCGGCGACGCTCGCGGCGGGCTGACCTACACTCGCGGCATGGGCCCCGGTTGGAGGGTCGGCCGCGTGGCCGGCGTCGAGCTCGCGATCCACCCCAGCTGGCTGGTGATCGCCTTTCTCATCACGTACTCGCTGGCCGTCGCGCAGTTCCCGCGCCAGTTTCCCGGCTGGTCGGGCGGCCTGTACTGGGTCGTCTCCGTGGCGACCGCCTTTCTCTTCTTTGCCTCCGTGCTGGCACATGAGCTGTCGCATGCCCTCGTCGCCCGTCGCTTCGGCCTGCGGGTGAAGGGCATCACGCTGTTCATCTTCGGCGGGGCGACGAGCATCGACTCCGACTCGCGCACGCCGCGCGAGGAGGCGCTCATCGCGGTCGCCGGGCCTGCCACTAGCATCGTGCTGGGCGGGGCCTTCATCGGCCTGGGGGCGCTGATCGATCAGCCGCAGGTCTCGGCGCTGGTCGGCTGGCTGGGCGTCATCAACCTCGTGCTCGGCGTCTTCAACCTCATTCCGGGGTTCCCGATGGACGGCGGCCGCGTCCTGCGTGCGCTCCTCTGGCGCATGCGCGGCGACCGGCTGGTGGCAACGCGGCAGGCCGCGCTCGTGGGGCGGATGCTGGCCTACCTGCTCATCGCCGTCGGCGTGCTGTGGGCGCTCAGCCCCAACGGCCTGTTCGTGGGCATCTGGCTGGCGCTCATCGGCTGGTTCCTGTCGAACGCGGCGGAGGCGACGATCGCGCAGGCGGGCGTCGAGCGAACGCTGACCGGAGTCCGCGTCCGCGACGCGATGGACGGCGACCCACCGTCTGTTTCGCCGAACGAGCCGGTCGCCGAGCTCGTCTCCGAGCGCATGCTGCGCGGCGAGGACCGATCCTTCCTGGTGCGCCACGACGACGGCGGCCTCGCCGGCCTCGTGACCCTGGGCGACGTGCGGCGCCTGCCTCGCGACGACTGGGCGGGGTCCCGCGTGACCGACATCATGACCCGCTTCGCCGACCTCGCCGTGATCGGGCCGGACGAGCCACTGGCCGATGCGCTGCGCGTCGTACAGGAGCGCGACGTGGGCCAGCTGCCGGTCATCGCCGAGGGGCGCGAGCCGATCGGCATGGTCACGCGCCGCGGCATCCTGCGCCTCATCGAGGCCCGCATGAAGCTGGGGCTGTGAGTGAGATGCTGAGCGTGGAGGAGGCACTCGAGCGCCTGCTGGAGGGCCTCTCGCCGATGAGCTCCGAGCGCGTGCCGCTGGCCGATGCTCTCGGCCGCGTACCGGCATCTCGGCCGGTCGCCGCGCACGATGTACCGCCGTTCGCGAACTCGGCGATGGACGGCTTCGCGCTCCGCGTGGCCGATGGCGGCGCCCCCCGTCGCGTCATCGGCGAGTCGCGCGCCGGCGGCCCGCCCTCGCCCGTCGTTGAGCCGGGCACTGCGGTCCGGATCATGACCGGCGCGCCAATGCCCGTGGGCGCAGACTCCGTGGTGCCGATCGAGGACGCGTCGGAGTCCGACGGCTCGCTGGCCGTCCAGGGCTCGCCTCGCCCGCACGCGCACGTTCGCGACGCGGGGCACGACGTCGCCGCCGGAACCGCCGTCGCGCTTCCCGCCGGGCCGATCACCGCGTCAGTCATCGGGCTGCTCGCGGCGATGGGCGAGGCCGCCGTCGAGGTGCGACGCCGTCCGCGGGTGGCGATCCTGTCGACCGGGGACGAGCTCGGGGCTGTTGGCGTACCCCTTGGCCCCGGCCAGATCCACGATGCAAACGGCCCCGCGCTGGCGGCCGCGGTCAGCGAGGCCGGCGGCGAGCCGATCGCTGTCGAGCGTGCGCGCGACGACGTGGCTGATGTTGAGCACCGAATTCGCGAGGGGGCGGAGGCCGCGGACCTCCTCATCGTCTCCGGCGGCGTGAGCGTGGGGGAGCACGACCACGTGCGCGCGGTCATCGAGCGGCTGGGCGCGCTCGACTTCTGGCGCATCGCCGTGCAGCCGGGGAAGCCGCTCGCCTTCGGGCATGTCGAGGGCCGTCCGGTCATCGGCCTGCCGGGCAACCCGGTCAGCGCGCTCGTGACGTTCGAGCTCTTCGTGCGGCCGATGCTGCGGCGCATGCTCGGGCTCGGCGGCGACGGTCGCGCCCACGTCACGGCGCGCATCGACGAGGAGGTGGCCAAGGATCCGGCCCGCCGCGCCTATCTGCGCGTGCGCGTGTGCGCCGATGGCGCCGGCTACCGGGCGGTCTCGGCCGGTGGGCAGGCATCGTCGCAGCTCCTGCCGCTCGCCTTCGCCAACGCCCTGCTCGTGGTGCCCGATGGGGTGGCCGCCACGGTGCCCGGGGACAGCTACGAGGCGATCGTCACCGGAGCTGTCGAGTGACGCGCCCGACGCATCTCGGAGAGGACGGCGCGCCGCGCATGGTGGACGTGGGCGAAAAGCCGATCAGCGTGCGCCGCGCGGTGGCCGCGGCCAGTGTGCGCATGCGGCCGGACGTGCTGGCCACGCTGCTCGACGCCGGCGGCCCGAAGGGAGACGCAATGGTCACCGCACGGCTGGCGGGCATTGGCGCCGCGAAGCGCACCGCCGAGCTCATCCCGCTGTGCCATCCGCTGCCGCTCGACCGCGTCGACGTCGAGCTCGACCCGGACCGTGACGCCGGCGTCATCACCATCCGCGCCGAGGTTCGTGCCACGGCGCGCACCGGCGTCGAGATGGAGGCGCTCACCGCCGCGAGCGTCGCCGCGCTGACCCTGTACGACATGGCCAAGGCGCTCCAGCGTGACATCGTGATCGAGCGCATCGAGCTCGTCAGCAAGTCGGGCGGACGCTCCGGCGATTACGAGCGCGACGCGCCCGCTGCGCTCGCGGCGGCTCGCGCCACCTACGAGGCGGTGGTAGTGACCTGCTCGAACCGATCCTCGTCCGGCGAGCGGCCGGACGAGAGCGGTCCGATCCTCGTGGCGATGCTGACCGAGGCGGGATATGACGCCGCCCCCGACGCGCACGTCGTGGCGGACGATCTCGACGCCATCGCCACGTTGCTTGCGACCCTGGCGGATGGGGGGTATCGGCTCATCCTCACCACAGGCGGAACCGGCCTCTCGCCGACCGACGTGACGCCGGCGGCGACGCGGCGCGTCATCGACCGCGAGGCTCCGGGCCTCGCCGAGCTCATGCGGGCCAAGGGCCTGGCCTCCACGCCGATGGCGTCGCTCAGCGGCAGCGTGGTCGGCACGCGGGGGCGGACGCTGATCGCGAACCTGCCGGGATCGCCACGCGGTGCGCGCGAGTCGCTCGAGGCGCTGCTCCCCGTGCTACGGCACGCGCTGGACCAGCTGACCGGGAGCGATCACTGAGGGTTGCGCCACGAGTGGTATGAATTCGCGTGAGATCCGGTTCACGTGCGCGGAGATGTCACGGCTACCATGGCCGCCACTTCATGGAAGCCTCCATCCCGTTCTACCCCTTGATCGTCGTGCCCGTCGTGGGGACGGCCTACCTGTTCTGGCGTCGCGCGCGGTGGCACCTCGCCGTCCTCCGTGCCGGCAGGCCCCTGGACCGATTCGACCGCGTCCCCGAACGCATCGCGTCGCTCGGCGTCTTCGTCTTCGGGCAGAAGCGGCTGCTCCAGGACATCGGGCCGGGCCTCACCCACGCGTTCATCTTCTGGGGCTTCCTGGTCCTGCTCGCCACGACGGGCAACTACCTGACGAACGGCCTCGTCGAGGCCATCGTCGCCTGGCCGCTCGGTGGCCTGTTCTGGAACGTCACCATCGCGTTCGCGAACCTGTTCGTGGGTCTCGTCCTCGCGTCGGTCATCTACTACGCCGTGCGCCGCACGGTGATCCGTCCGACACGGCTGGCACTGACGCGCGACGCATTCGTGATCCTGGGGCTCATCTTTGGCATCGTCCTGACCGAGTGGGTCGGCGATGCGCTCGCGTACGTGGTCGAGCCGGATGACGCCTCGCGCTCGTGGGCGATCCTGGCCGGGCCGCTCAGCGTCCCGCTGGAGTCTATCGGCTCTGAGGCCGCCTCCATCGGCTTCGGCATCGTCGGCTGGGCGCACATCCTCCTGGTGCTCGGCTTCGGCGCGTACCTGCCGTACAGCAAGCACCTCCACATCATCAGCAGCGAACCGAACGTCTACTTCCGCAACCTCGAGCCACGCGGAGCGCTGCGCAAGATGGACCTCGAGGCGGAGCCGCCCGAGGGGGAGGAGCTGCCGGTCTTCGGCGCGAAGGGGCTCAAGGACCTCACCTGGCGCCACCTCGCCGATGGCCTCGCCTGCACCGAGTGCGGGCGCTGCATGGAGTTCTGCCCGGCGTCGATGACCGGCAAGACGCTCTCGCCCAAGCACCTCATGGAGGGCCTGCGCGACCAGATCGTGGCGGCGGAGACCGCATTGGCAGCGGCCGCCAGCGCGCAGCGGGCGTGGAAGGGTGGCGCAAACGGGGGAGCGGCCGCGTCCGAGGACGCTCTGAACCTGGCAAGGGGCAGAGCGGAGGAGGCGCTCAGCCTGCCGCTCATGGACAACGTCATCCCCGAGGAGGCCGTCTGGCAGTGCACCACCTGCGGCTGGTGCGTCGAAGGCTGCCCGGTGCTCATCGAGCACGTCGACACCATCGTCGAGATACGGCGCAACGCCGTGCTCGAGGAGAGCCGGTTCCCCAAGGAGCTCAACGCCGCGTTTCGCAACATGGAGAGCGCCGGCAACCCGTGGGGCCAGCCGAAGTCCTCGCGCCTCGATTGGGCCAAGGGGCTGGATGTCCCGGTGCTCGGAGAATCCGATGCGCCCGCCCGGCTCCCCGCGGGCGACCACCCCTGGCGCACGATCCACTCGTCGAAGCCGCTGGGCGACCCGCTTGCGGCCAGGATCCTGTTCTGGGTCGGCTGCGCGGGGGCGTTCGACGACCGTAATCGCAAGGTTGTTCGTGCCATGGCGCAGCTGCTGCGCCAGGCCGAAGTGCCGTTTGCCGTGCTCGGTCCGCGGGAGACGTGCACCGGCGATCCCGCTCGGCGCGCCGGCAACGAATACCTCTACCAGATGCTCGCGGAGGAGAACGTGGCGACCCTCTCGACCGCTCACGCCGAGCATGCCATCTCCACCATCGTGGCCACCTGCCCGCACTGCTTCAACACCATCCGCAATGAGTACCCGCAGTTCGGCCTCGTCGGCGTCGAGGTGATCCACCACACGCAGCTCCTCGACCGGCTGGTGGCCGAGGGTCGCCTGGTGCCGGCAGAGCACAACGAGGCGGTCATCGCCTACCACGACGCGTGCTACCTGGGCCGCTACAACGAGGTCTACGACGAGGGGCGCCGCGTGGTCGAGGCCGTCCCCGGCCAGTCAGTCGTCGAGATGGACCTCCACCACCGCAAGGGGATGTGCTGCGGGGCCGGTGGCGCGCGGATGTGGATGGAGGAGCGCGAGGGGAAGCGCATCAATCACAAGCGCGTCGAGCAGGCGCTCGAGAAGTCCCCCGATGAGATCGCGACTGCCTGCCCCTTCTGCCTGATCATGCTGCGTGACGGCACCACCGACCTCGGTCGGACCGATGTGGAGGTGCGTGACGTCGCCGAGCTGCTGGCCGATGCCACGGGGGCGTGGCAGCGGGACGTGGCGGTGCCGGCTCCGGCCCCCGAGGTGAAGGCATGAGCGATCACGCTGACGCGCCGACCCCGCCGATTCGCGCGCAACCAGCGGAGCGCGGGCGTGGCCGAGCGCGCCGGGTTTACCTTCGAGGCGAAGCTGTCGCGCAACCGCATCGGCGCCGATGGCGAGCCTTCCGACTCGCTCTGCTCGTGAAGTTGAAGTAGCGCTTCGGCTTGACCCCGCCCGGCGTGGGACGTACCGTCGCCGCGGTGAGGCTTCACAACCGCCGGCACGTACAAGGGTAGCGATGCTCGAGCGCGCATCCCGGCCATTCCGCGGACTCGGCAACGTGACGGCGACCGTGGTGAACGGCTTCTTCCGCGTACTGCGCGCCCCCGGTCGCCTGCTCCAGGACTTCCTGAACGGCACGTGGCTCGGCCACTCGTTGCACGCGGTGCTCGTCGACGTGGTGGTCGGCGGCGCGACGGCGGTGCTGCTGCTCGACGTCCTGCGTGTGTTCTTCGGGGTCGAGGGCCTCGAGGACGCCACCACCTGGGTGCTCGCACTGACGTTGGCCTCCGGGATCGCCAGCATCGTGACGGGGCTCACCGACTTCAAGGACACGAGCCCGGATACATCGACCCGCGACGTGGGAATGTTCCACGGCCTCATCAACTTCATAGGCAACGGCGGCTTCGGCTTCTCGTTGATGCAGCGCCTCAACGGCTCGCACGACATCGCCTTCTGGGTCTCTCTCGCGTCCTACGTGATTATCAGCGCGGGGTCGTACATCGGTGGCCACATCGTCTACAAGCACGGCTACGCCATCAATCACAACGCGCACGCACGAGGAAAGCGCGCCGCCGAGTTCACCGCGGTGATGCCGATGGCCGACTTGCCGGACGGCTCACCCACCAGGGCGATGCTGGGCTCGACGGCGGTGATGCTCGTCCGGCGCGGCGACGTGGTCCAGGCGCTCAAGGAGACGTGCTCCCACCTCGGTGGGCCGCTCTCGCAGGGCGAGCTGAAGGGCGACACGATCACCTGCCCGTGGCATTTCTCGACGTTCAGGATCGCCGATGGCTCGGTCGTCCACGGTCCGGCAACCTCGAGGCAGCTCGGCTACGAAGCGCGCATCCGCGACGGCCACGTGGAGATCAAGGGCCCGCACGACTGACCACCGCCCCTACAATCGAGCGACGCCCGACCGCACCCGATCGCCGATTGAGGAGCGCCCACCATGTTCCGAATCCGCCGATTCTCCGTGATCAGCACCGCGAACACCGTCGCGATCATGTACTTCATCGGCTTCCTGATCATCCTCATCCCGCTGGTGCTCATCTTCTGGGTCTCGCAGGTGACGGCGGCCGCGAGCGCGCCGTCCCAGGCGCCGGCTCCGCCTCCGCAGGCATGGGGAGGGTGACCTACCGGCTCAGTGCCGACCACGACGAGCTGCGCGCGGTGGTGCGCGAGCTCGCCGACGAGCGCGTGGCACCGCGTGCGACCGAGATCGACGCCACCGCGGAGTTCCCGTGGGACCTCAAGGAGCTGCTGGCGAAGCAGGATCTGCTCGGCACGAGCATGCCGGAGGAGTACGGCGGCACGGCGCTCGACACGATCGCGCAGTCGATCCTGGTCGAGGAGCTCGCGCGTGCCGATGCGACCACCAGCCTCATCCCAATCGTCCAGAAGCTCGGGGCGCTGCCGCTGCTGCTCGCCGGCGACACGGAGCAGAAGGCGCGCTACCTTCCGCGTCTCGCGTCGGGAGAGTGGCTCATCGCCTTCGCGCTGACCGAGGCGGCCGCAGGCAGTGACGTCGCCTCGAATCGCATGCGCGCGGCGCGCGATGGAGACGCGTACGTCCTCAACGGCAGCAAGCGCTTCATCACCCACGGCAGCGTCGCAAACCTCGTGACGGTCTTCGCCCTCACCGACTCGAAGGCCGGCGGGCGCAAGGGCATGAGCGCCTTCGTGGTTGAGACCGACTCGCCGGGCTTCAGCGCACCGCGCGTGGAGCACAAGATGGGCATCCGCGGCTCGCCGACCGCCGAGCTCACCTTCGACGACGTTCAGGTGCCCGAAACCAACCGGCTGGGCAACGAGGGCGATGGCTTCAAGATCGCCATGACCACGCTGGACCATTCGCGCCTGAGCATCGCCGCGCAGGCGGTCGGCATCGCGCAGGGCGCGACCGATGCCGCGCTCGAGTACACCTCGCAGCGGACCCAGTTCGGCGAGCGCGTGATCGACTTCCAGGGCATCCAGTGGATGCTGGCCGACATGGCCTCGCAGACCGAGGCGGCGCGGCAGCTCACCTATGCCGCCGCCGCGAGCGTTGACGCCGAGGCATCGGACCTGCCGTACTGGACCAGCAGCGCCAAGCTCGTGGCCGGCGACACGGCCATGCGGGTCACCACCGATGCGGTGCAGCTGCTCGGCGGCTACGGTTACATCAGCGAATACCCGGTGGAGCGGATGATGCGCGACGCGAAGATCACCCAACTCTACGAAGGGACGCAGCAGATCCAGCGCCTGATCATCGCGCGTCAGCTCCTCCAGCGGGCGGGCGTCGGCAGGGCAGCCACGAAGGCAGGGAGCGAGACCGTCCGACCGTGAAGATCGTCGTCTGCATCAAGCAGGTACCCGCGACCGGCGCCGACAAGCGCTACACCGATGACCTGCGCCTCGACCGATCTGGCGTCGAGGCGATCATCAACCCGCTCGACGAGTACGCCATCGAGCAGGCACTGCGCCTGGTCGACTCCGGAGGAGCCGATGCCGTCACGTACCTCTCGATGGGTCCGGAGCAGGCGGCCGAGGCGTTGCGGCGTGCCCTTGCCATGGGCGGCGACGACGCGGTCCTGGTGACCGATCCGGCGCTCGTGGGCGCGGACGAGTGGGCGACGGCGGTGGTCCTCGCCGCGGCGCTCGACAAGCTCGCCCCGGACATCGCTCTCATGGGCATGGCCTCCGACGATGCGCGCGGCTCCCTCGTCCCCGGCGCCGTGGCCGCCAAACGTGGCCTCCCGCTGCTCTCGTACGGCGCCGAGCTCGCCATAACGGATGGAGCCGCCCGCATCCGGCGCCTGTCGGCCACCGGCTTCGACTGGATCGAGGCGCCGCTGCCGGTCGTCGCGACCGTCACCGACCAGGTCGGGGAGCCGCGCTACGCCAGCCTCAAGGGAATCATGGCCGCCAAGCGCAAGCCGCTCGAGACGTGGTCGCTGGAGGACATCGGCGTGGATGCCGGCACTCTGCGCGGTGGCGCGCTCACGCGCGTGACGGACTCGCGCCCTCCGGAGGACAAGCCGCCCACCGAACGCATCGAGAACGTGGCGGCGGCGGAGGCGGCCACGCGCGTCGCGGACTGGCTCGCGGCGAGGAAGCTGATCTGATGAGCAACGACATCCTCTTTCTTGCCGAGTTTGCGGTGGGGCGTCCGGCGCGCTCCGCGCTCGAGCTCGCCACCGGTGCCGCGGAGTTCGCTGCGGCATCCGGCGGTACGGCGGTCGGCCTCGCCTACGGCGCAGGGGCCACGGGTGGCGCGGCGGCCCTCGGCGCGCACGGCGCGAAGCATGTCGTCGTGCTGGGTGACGAGGACCGTCCCGCGATCACCTTCGCTGGTGCGGCGGCCGCGGCCGTGGGTGCGTCAGCCGCCCTGGCCCTGCTCGCGCCGGCCACGCCGAATGGCCGCGACCTCGCCGCCGCCCTGGTCGGGCTGCTCGACCTGCCGGCCTTCGGACCCGTGCGTGCCGCGCGCGTCGTCGATGGCGTCGTCGAGACGGAGCAGGCCACGCTCCAGGGATCCGTCATCACCACGGCACGCCCGGTGGACGGCGCGCCGACGCCCTCGGTCGTGCTGGTGCTGCCGAACACGTTCACCCCGGCTGAAGGCGGCACGGGGACCGCGGAGGTGACCACCGGCGCCGATGTCGGCGGCTCCCCGTTCGGGAAGGCGAAGGTCGTCGAGAGCCACGAGGCCGATGCGCGCGTCGCGAACCTGGACGAGGCGAACGTCATCGTCGCGGGCGGCCGTGGCGTCGGCGGCGAGGAGGGATTCGCGCTTCTGCGCGACCTCGCGGAAGTGCTCGGCGGCGCCGTCGGGGCGTCGCGCGCGGCCGCCGACGCGGGCTGGATCGCCTACCAGCTCCAGATCGGCCAGACCGGCAAGGTCGTCAAGCCGCAGCTGTACATCGGCGCCGGGATCAGCGGAGCCATCCAGCACAAGGTCGGGATGCAGACCGCCGAGCACGTGGTGGCCATCAACCGCGATCCGGACGCCCCTATCGGCGAGTTCGCGGACCTGTACGTCGTGGGCGACCTGTTTCAGATCGTGCCGGCGCTCACCGAGGAGATCCGCCGCCGCAAGGGCGGGGCATAGCCGCCGGGAGACAACGGAGGCGGCCCTCTCACGGATGGCGCGTGGGATCTGACAAGCGGACCGCCTCGCGTGGTCGCTCGTGGCATATCTTGTGGTATGGTCCTCATCGGTACCACCGCTGGTGTACACCGATGGAGCTAGAGGCGTCATGCGCTGTCCACGTTGCGAAGAGACCGGGACGCGGGTCATCGACTCGCGCGACCTGGAGGCGGGAAGCACCATCCGCCGCCGTCGCGAGTGCGAGGCGTGCGCGTATCGGTTCACGACCTATGAGCGTCCCGAGGGGGCGCGACTGGCCGTCATCAAGCGGGACGGTAGCCGGCAGGACTTCGACCGCGAGAAGCTGCGTGCCGGTCTCCTCAAGGCGCTGCAGAAGCGCCCGGTGACGCTCGACCGCGTCGAGGCTGCCGTCGATAGCATCGAGGCCCAACTGCGATCGCGCGGCGACGCGGAGGTTCCCTCGACGGACGTCGGGAGGCTTGCCACCGATGCCCTCCGCGAGCTGGATCAGCTTGCGTATATCCGGTTCGCATCGGTCTATCACGCCTACGACGACATCGAGACGCTTCAGCGCGAGGTGGATCTGCTCATCCGAGGGCGTCCCGAATCGTAAGATCGTCGGACGCATGATCCTGTCCGACCGCGACATCCGCGCCGAGCTCGAGGCCGGCCGCATCGTCATCGACCCGTTTACGCCGGAGGCCGTCCAGCCGTCGAGCGTGGACCTGCACCTCGGCAACCGGTTCCGGGTCTTCCGCAACAACCGCACGGCGGTAATCGACCCGCGCGAGGACCAGCCGGAGCTCACCGAGCTCGTCGAGATCGTCGGAGACGAGCCGTTCATCCTGCACCCCGGTGAGTTCGTGCTCGGTGCAACGTTCGAGCGGGTCGCGTTGCCAGACGACCTGGTGGCCAGGCTCGAAGGTAAGTCGAGCCTGGGCCGTCTCGGCCTGCTCATCCACTCCACCGCCGGCTACGTCGATCCCGGCTGGGAGGGCACGCTCACGCTGGAGCTGTCCAACGTCGCGAACCTGCCGATCAAGCTGTATGACGGGATGAAGATCGGCCAGATCAGCTTCCAGCGCCTGAGCTCGCCGGTGGAGGTCGGCTACGGCGACGCCCGTATCGGCTCGAAATACCGCGGCCAGACCGATCCGACCGCCAGCCGCTACCACGCCGACTTCGAGCGGGGACGCGTGAGGAGGTCGTGAGCGGGGCGCTGCACGAGATCGGCGAGCCGAGGACGTATGCCGGCGGCGTCACCGTGCGCGTCGTGCGCGCGGGCTGGTTCAGGCCCGATGCGGGTGGCTTCTTCGGCGTCGTGCCCAAGCCCCTTTGGAGCCGATTCACCGAGGCCGATGAGCGCGGGCGCCTGCTCTGCCGCCTGAACCTGCTGCTCATCGAGGCCGGCGGTCGCCGCATCCTGGTCGAAACCGGGACGGGGGTGCGCATGAATGCGAAGGACCGTGACATCAAGGGCGTCGAGGGTGGCGACCCGGCCGTTGCGCTGCGCGAGGTGGGGGAGGATCCCGCGTCCATCGACTTCGTGGTCGTCACCCACCTCCACTACGACCACGCCGGCGGCATGGTGGACGCCGACGGCCGCCCCGTGTTTCCGCGGGCCCGCTACGTGGTGCAGCGCGATGAGGCGGAGGCGGCCCACGGCGACGAGCTGCGCGTCCAGGGCTTGATGGAGGTGGAGCAGCTGGATGCCGTCCGCGCGGCGGGGCAGCTCGCCGAGGTGCACGGGGAGGCTGAGCTCATCGAGGGGGTCAGGGTCGTGCGCACCGGCGGCCACACGCGCGGATCCCAGGCCGTGCTCATCGGCTCCGAGGGCCCGGGCGAGCACTCGATCTTCTTCGGCGACCTGATCCCGACCCGCTGGCAGATCCCGGTCCGCTGGACGAGCGCCTACGACGACTACCCCGTGGAGGCGATCGAGATGCGCAGCGAGCTCGTCGCGCGCGCCGCCGTGGAGGGCTGGTGGTGTTACTTCACCCACGACCCCGGTGACCTTCCGATCCGCATCGAGGCCACGGACCGCGGAGGCTTCCGCGCGGTCGACTGACCGGTTCACCGCGCCGCTCAGCCGTCAAGGAGCTCGTCGAGGATGGCCACCATCTTGGCGGGATCGAGCGGGCCGATGACCTCGCGCAGCACGGTGCCGTCGGCGCCGATGAAGTAGTGGCGCGGCAGGCCGTCGGCGGCGGCCCAGCGGTAGTAGTTCTCGAGCGTCGGGTCGAGCAGGATGGGATACGTGACGCCATAGCGGTCCACGAAGTCCTCGACAGCGTCACGTCCCTCCCCCCAGTCGACGCCGAGCACCAGCAGCTCCCCGCCGTAGGCCTCTGCCAGGCGCTGCATGGCGGGCATCTCGGTCCGGCACGGCTCGCAGCTCGTCGCCCAGAAGTTGACCCAGACGATCTCTGCATCGGTGGCGGCCAGCGACCACTGCCCGCCGTCGAGGTCGGTCGCCTCCAGCGCCGGGGCCGCCTGCCCGACGAGTGTTCCCGTCCGTCCGTCGGATGGGGACCGCAGCAAGGGAATGGCGGCCAATGCGCCGAGAACCAGACCCAGCGCGACGATCAGGAGCAGCCACGCCAGGCTGCCCCGACGCCGTCGGAATGCAGCGAGGGTCATCGGCCCATCACCGCCTCGAGGTCCGGCCGGGTGATGATCAATTCGAGGCGGTCCTCGCCCTCGATGGCGAGGACCGGGATGCGGTGCGCGTAGCGGACGAGGATGTCGTCATCGGCCTCGATGTCGACCGCGTCCCAGGCATCGGTTCCAAGCATGTCGTCGAGCAGGACGCTCGCCTCCTCGCAGAGGTGGCATCCACGTCGGACGTAGAGCACCGGCCGAGGCATGCGGCGGATGATACGGTAGGATCGATTGGCGCCCGCCCCCGTAGCTCAGAGGATAGAGCGCCGCCGTCCTAAGGCGGGCGTCGGGGGTTCGAATCCCTCCGGGGGCGCCATTGCCATACCGTCGCGCATGGCCGCGAAGAATGGCCGCGCCCGCCCGATGCCAGCGTCTACGACGGCAGTAGGAACGTCTTTCTCGCATACTTCGAGCGGCGGGGAGTCCCTCGCGCGACCGTGTATCGGCTGCTCAAGCGCTACGGCGAAGTCAACGCGGACACCGGCCGGTACCTGCCGATTTCGGACGTGCGCGCGCGAATCGAGGAGCATCTAGCGGAGCGCGATCGCCATCGCGCCACGATCGCCTCGCTTGTCGCGGGAGGGCGCTCGCCAGCAGCGGCAAGACGGTGGGCTGAGCTCCATCGTGGTGCCACTCCCGATCAAGCGCCGCGCCCGAGACGGCGCCGGTCAGCCGTAGCGGACAAGTAAGGCAGTTATGGCCCCGGTTCCCTCCTCGGGCACAAACTACCTCGACAAGTCATCCCGACGGCTGCTAGGGTGACCGGCAACGCCCGCGCCGCACCGCTCGAAGGGATTCCAATGCCGCACCTCTTGCCTAGCGCCGCAGCACTCGCGCTCCTCAGTGCGCTCGGCGTTGCTCTTCTCGCGCCGATGGCCGTCCGATCGGTGTCGCCCGTTCCGGCGCACGAGATCCACGCGCTCCTGCCCGCCGCGCCGGTAACCATGGCGCTGTCGGCTCGCGCGTCGAGCGATCGGACCGGTCCGGAGACACTTTCCGTCTCGAGCGGGGTAGAGGCCATCGCCGCGCAGGCTCTGCCCATTCCGGCGTCCATCTCGATGGAGGCGACCATCTACGCCATCCCGAAGCCACCGCCGGCACCCATCCCGAAGCCACCGCCGGCACCCCTCGTCGCCGCGCCCGCGCCGGAGGCAGCGGCGGTCGACGCAAGCGTTTCGGACCCGCTGGCACCGTGCGAGTTGCTGGCCGGCGGGAACTAGGCCCCCGGCCTCCTTCGCTTCGCGGTTCGCGGCCTCCTGACTGGTCGTCCACCGGCCCGAGAGGCGTGTCAAGGGCCGAGCGCAGCTCGGCCGCCGCCAACGCACTGCGGTGCGTGACGATGAGGAGGAAAGCGCGTGCCAGCTGGCTTAACAGCTCAACCGGATTGCGTCCCGGTCACGCGTAGCGCACGAGTAGGGTAACTACGTCCCCGCGCCCCTCCGGGGGCGCCATCACCCCAGCGCGCCTCAGCCGTCAGCTCACCGCCTTCTTCACGAGCGCGCCGATCCTTGCCTCGTCGGCGGCGGTCAGCTCGGTCAGCGCGAAGGCGTTTGGCCACATGGCGCCTTCGTCGAGGTTCGCCTCGTCGCTGAAGCCGAACGTCGCGTACCTCGACTTGAACTTCTCCGCGCTCTGGAAGAAGCAGACGACCTTGCCGTCCCTGGCATACGCGGGCATCCCGTACCAGATTCTCGGGGAGAGGTCCGGCGCGCTGGCCTTGATGACAGCATGGATGCGCTCGGCCATGGTGCGATCCGGTCACGTCATCTCCGCGATCTTGGCGAGCACTGCCACAGACCGAAGGAGGACTGTCGTGGACGCATCGATTGTCGCGAGATCCCTACTGCCGATCGTCGTTGGCCTCCTCTTCATCGTGGTTCTCAACGCCTTCGCGGCAGCCGCCTTCCGCCGCAGGTAGCGCGCGGTGGTGCCGGCCTACGGCGCGTCGAGGACGCGGACGGGAATGCACTCCAGCTGCTCGCCCTCCTCGAAGAGCTGTGCCACCTGGCAATCGACCGTCGGGAGGTTCAGCGGTTGTGCGTCCGGCGCAGCCGGCGACGACAGGGGTGGTGTGAGGACCTGCATCGCGAGCAGGACGGCGATGACCGTGAGAAGGACGGTGTTGACGAGTTCGAGCGGGCGCGTCATTGGGTGGCTCTCCGTGCGTGGGCGGACGAGGGTAGCAACACGCGACCGTCGCTGTCCCGGCCCGGAGCTCGCTCGGATAGGGCAGAATCGCGCCTCACTCGTCCAGCACACCGGAGGCCTCCATGAGCTCGTCGCGGATCATATCGGTCCTGACCGCCGAGGCACTCGGCACGTTCCTGTTCTTCTTCGTGGGTGCCGGAGCGGTGATCGTCAACACCGGCGCCGCGGGCAGCGCCGGCCTCCTGGGCGTGGCGCTGGCACACGGGCTCGCCCTCGCGGTCCTCGTTTCGGCGCTCGGCGCCGTATCGGGCGCGCACTTCAACCCCGCGGTGACCGTCGCGGTGCTGGTGAGCGGCCGGATCACGGCGGGCATGGCGGGCATGTACATCGTGGTCCAGCTCGCCGCGGCGGTCGCGGCCGGGTTTGCGCTGCGGGCCGTCTTCCCCGAGGGCGCGTGGGCCCCGGTGGCCATCGGGACCCCGGCCGTTCATTCCGCCATCAGCATCCCGGGTGCGATCGCGATCGAGGCGGTGCTCACCGTGCTCCTCGTCATCGCGGTGTTCGGGACGGCCATCGACCGGCGGGCTCCCAAGCTCGGCGGGCTGGTCATCGGGCTTGCCGTCGCGGCCGACGTCCTCATGGGCGGGCCACTGACCGGCGCCGCCATGAACCCGGCGCGCTGGTTCGGGCCGGCGGTCGCATCGGGCTCATTCGACAACTGGTACGTGTGGGTGATCGGTCCATTGGTCGGCGCTCTCGTGGCCGCGGTGATCTACCGCATCGCGCTCGCGGAGACCGCGTACGCCGAGGTGACGCCGGCGACCCCCGAGGGCGATGGCTAGAGGACGAAGGTGAACCACCCCGCCAGGGTGGCGAAGGCGTTCAGGAATATGAGCACGCCGATGCCCACCATCAGCAGGCCGGAGATGACCTGCACGAGCCGATGGTGCCTGCGCAGGATCTTGAGGAGCGGGCGCAGCCGGGGAAGGGCGATCGCCGCAGCCAGGAACGGAACGGCCAGCCCCGCCGAGTAGGCCACGAGCAGGAGCGCCGCGACCGGGGCCGATCCGGTGGAGGCGCCCATGGTCAGGATCGCTCCCAGCACGGGACCGATGCACGGCGTCCATCCGACCGCCACGAGCGCGCCGAGCGACAGCGCCCGCACCGAGCGCGGGGCCGGCAGCACCGACGGATCGACGCCGATGCGCACGCGGTCGAGCACCGGCCCGAAGACGCCGGTGGTGAGCACGCCGAGAGTGATGACCGCGACGCCCGCCGCCTGACGCACCTCCTGGACGCGGAAGAGCGCGGAGCCGAGGATGCCGACCGAGGTGCCGAGGACCACGAAGACGACGGTGAAGCCCGCCACGAACAGGAGGGCCTGCGGCAGGACGTTGGCACGGCCGAGGGCTGTTGTGCCGGCGCCGGCTGTTGCCGGTGCCTGGACCGCAGCCGCGTCGCCCAGAAAGGCGAGGTACACCGGGACGAGGGCCAGCACGCACGGCGTGATGAAGGAGAGCAGGCCGGCGGCGAAGGCGAGCGCGATGCTGACGTCCATGGAGGTCGAGCCTATCGGACCGACGCCGATGCGTCAGCCCGCGTCGGGATTCCCGGCACCGGGGCCCCCGGCACCGGGTTCGATGACGATCGGCTGGGCGATGATCCACAGGCTCAGGATCGTGTAGCCGATCATGAGCAGCACCATCGGCAGCCCGGCCCGCACCGCGTGCCGCGGAGCGAGCCGGAGGGCCAGCCGATGGGCGAGCACGACGCCCGCCACGTGCCCGACGACGATGGCTGCGACGCTCAGGTACCACACGAACCCGATCGGGATCCAGCCGATGTCCGGGGCCAGGCTCATGAGGGGATCGGTCAGGAGGGAAGGCAGCCAGATGGCCGCCTGCACGACCAGCGTGAGGTAGTGCGCGACCAGGTACCCGGCGGCGATGGGCATCAGGGTTGCCGCGTGCGCCGCCGCTGCGACGCTGTCCACGAGCAGGAGTGTCATCACCGTCTGCCCGAAGATCACCTGGATGGGTGGAAGGAGCGTGGCAAGGATCACCGCGCCCAGGCCGGTCTCCCGCAGCCCGTCGTACGTGATGCAGCTGAGCAGGAGGATGAGAACGCGGCGTCCGACCAGCCGCGGCCCCGGACCGCGCCGAGCCCACCGAGCCAGCCGCGCAGCGACCGTCCCCGCAGCGGCCCGATGCGCCCGTACCACGCGAGCATGACCTCGAACAGCTCGCCGTTGCGGAGCCATCTGGCCCTGCCGAACGCCACCGCGCCGCAGATCGTGATGAGCGTGTAGGCGGTCATGATCCACGCCACCGACACGGCGCGCGCGCCGCCGGGCAGGATCAGCTCCGCCCAGATTGCGGCGCCAAGCAGCGCGACTGCCGGCCACCGTGCCGGGCGTCGGGGGTAGCGGAGGCCGGCATCGAGCCGCGTGCCTCCGCGCTCCGCCAGCCACTCCAACCGGCGAGCGTCGAGCGGAACGGGCTGAGCGATGGCCAGGGGTTTCCCACGAGGACGGCGCCGATGGGAAGGGCGATCCAGATGCCCACCCACAGCAGCACTGCCGGCAGCGGAGAGATGTCGTCGATGACGAAGCCGACGGCGATGGCGCCGTACCACCACACGAGCCCGACGAGCTGGAGCATCCGATGGGCTGCCTCCGCGGCCGCCGCCGGCATCCGCGGGGGACGTACGGCGGAGCGCGCGTCTGGACGCCGGCGGCCGGCTGCCACCACGATGACGAAGGAGGCTCCGACGGCAGCCGCCGCGCCGGCGAGGTCCAGCCACAGCGGCAGGGGAAGCTGGAACGTGCCGCCGATCGCGTGCGCCGCGACGGGCACCGGGATCGCTGCCGACACGGCAAGCGCCGCAACGATTGCCGCCGCCAGCGGCCGCCTAGGTGTGGTGTTTGGGGACGTTGTTGACAGCCGTGCGAGGAACCTGATTCCCGAGCGCGGTGTGCGGGCGTCCGTGATTGTAGAAGTCGACGAAGCGGCTGAGGGCGCGGAGTCGGTCGCC
>Ga0136619_10000007_pt1 | contig 68469 bp, 76 predicted proteins | sample AntDrymUQ3532106_2_FD_104807 | JGI IMG/M metagenome (GOLD analysis project Ga0136619, IMG submission 104807) | Polar desert sand microbial communities from Dry Valleys, Antarctica - metaG UQ353 (21.06) | ecosystem: Environmental > Terrestrial > Soil > Desert | place: Antarctica: Dry Valley...
GGCGACCGACTCCGCGCCCTCAGCCGCTTCGTCGACTTCTACAATCACGGACGCCCGCACACCGCGCTCGGGAATCAGGTTCCTCGCACGGCTGTCAACAACGTCCCCAAACACCACAGCTAGGTCTCCAGTTGAGCCCGCGGCCTCGCGGCTCCGGCCGGCCCCACCCGCGTCGATCTGCGCGTCAGCCTGAAGGCCTTCGGTGGAAGCGTCGGCATCTCCGCCGCTCCCCCGTACAGCAGCCGCGCGCGCCGGACGTTCACCGCGTCATAGCCCTCGTCCACCCCCGGCGTCTCCATCATGAACGCGGTCCCGTTCGCCGCCAGGCGCGGGTCGCGCAGGACGGCCCCCAGGCCGATGGGACCGATGCGTCCGGCGCCGATATGCTCGTGCCGGTCCGTGCGCGAGCCGAGCACCGACCTCGAGTCGTTGAGGTGCACGAGGGCCAGGCGATTCAGCCCCAGCAGCTCTTCGAAGCGATCCACGACCGCCGCCGTCCCCTCCGCCGTCGAGACGTCGTACCCGGCGCCCCACAGGTGGGCGGTGTCCAGGCAGAACGCCAGGCGGCTCGTGTCACCCCGGACGCCCTGGAGGATCCGAGCCAGCTCCTCGATGCTGGCACCGACGCCATCGCCGCCGCCGGCGGAGTTCTCGAGCACCAGGCGCACCGAGGCGGGCGTCTCGTTAAGGACGGCAGTGACGCTCTCGCACACTCGTCGGATGCCGGCGTCGTGGCCGCCGCCACGGTGCGAGCCGATGTGCGTGTTGACGAGCGTGGCTCCGTACGCGGGAGCCCGACGCAGCTCGTGGACGAGGCCGGCGAGGGACTGGCTAGCAAACGGCTCCGCGGATCCCGCCAGGTTGATCAGGTAGCTCGCGTGGATGGCAACCGGTGCAATGCCCTCGCTGGCGCAGAATTCCACGAACGCCGGGGCGTCGGGCGGCGGGTCGGAGCGTCGGCGCCATGCCGTCGGGTTGTCACTGAAGACCTGGATGGCGGTGCAGCCGATCTGACGGGCGCGGCGCGCCGCCTTGAGGAGTCCGGTACCCACTCCGAGGTGCATCCCGACCCGTGGCGCGCCCACCGGCCAGCTGAGCCGACGTCTGCCCCGAGCCGGCTGTCCGCGCCCTTCGATTCGTCGAACGTTGCGTGATACGGTGCGCCTCATGAACGGACCGGACCGCAGCCACGGGCGCATGGACCTGATGACGATCGGGCTGCTCGTCTTCTTCGTCTCGCTGCTTGTCCTGGTGGCGGCGCTTCTCTTCCTGCCGGCGGTGCTGTAGGCGAGTCGGTCAGCGCCGTTTCCCTCGTTGCTCGATCTCCGGGTCGATGAGGCCGTAGTTCCCGTCGCGCCGCCGATAGACGACGCCGACCCGATTCGTCTCGGCATTGAGAAACACGAAGAAGGCGTGGCCCAGCTCGTCCATCTGCGCGATGGCATCCTCCTCGAACATCGGTGTCAGGTCGAAGCGCTTCGTCTTCACGATCGACGCCGTGAAGGCATCCCGACTCTCGGGCCCGGGCATCCCGCCGGCGGCCGCGCGCGCCAGGACCTCGTCCACCTCGTCAATCGCCCGCTCGCGGACCCGGCGTGGCCGCTCCTTGCTGCGCACCATCTGGCGCTCGAGCTTGTCGAGCACTGCGTCCACCGCCGCGAGTGGCGTCGCCCCGGGAGACGTCGAGCGCACGACCGTGCCGTTCGAGAGGAGCGTCACCTCGGCCACGTGTGACTGCCCCGCGGCATGCGACGCATGGCCGATGACCTCGACCCTCGCCTCCGCGTCGGGGTGGGCGATCCGATCGAGGCGTCTGAGCTTGCGCTCGATCTCCATGCGCAGGTCCCCGGTGAGCTCGAGGTGCCGGGCCGTCAGGGTCGTCTTCACAGCCGTGCTCCCGCCGCGCAGAGGTGAGCCCTTACGGTAGCACCGCGGGCGTGCCGACGGCCGAGCACCAGCTGAGACTCACACCTCCCTTGCCAGCGCGAAGCCGTAGACGCGTTGGCAGCCGGCGGCGCGGAGGACGATGGCGCATGACTTCATCGTCGCGGACGTCGTCAGGATGTCGTCGACGATGACCACGGAGGGCGGCGGCGTCGCCTCGTCCGCGACGCGGAAGGCTGCGGCGAGATTTCGGATTCGGGCCGTCCGATCCAACCCGTGCTGCTTCGTGGTGGCGCGATGGCGGACGAGGAGGTTCCGGGTCGGGACCGCCGCGCCGCCCGCGAGCGCCTGCGACAGCAGCGCCGCCTGGTTGAACCCGCGCTCGCGCAGCCGCGTCGGATGAAGCGGCACCGGTACGAGGGTTGCGGGTCCGCTCACGTCGAGGAGTCCCCGGAGAGCCGGCAGAGACGCGCGGGCGAGGGCCTCCGCAACCCTTGCGGTGCCGCCGTACTTGACGCGCTGCAGGACGCGGCGGATCGCCCCGTGATACGCGAATGCGGTCACCGCCGCGATGAGGTCCTCCCCGATCACCACGCCGGCATCGGCGACCACGAAGCGCGCGGACGGGTCCCCCGGGGGCCGGAAGTCGGCGAGGCACCGCGCGCAGAGCAGCGCCCCAAAGCGGCCGCAGCCGGCGCACGCGGGGGGCAGCACGATGTCGAGGAGCCTCATACGGCCCAGTCTGCTGGAGCGCGGATTACCGGCGGCGTATCGGCGGCTTACCGGGAGAGTGGTGTCACCTCGAGCATGTCCCCGACGCGAGTATCACTCTCGGCCATCCGCCCGACCGGCAGCTCGAGGTAGTCGCGCGCACCGCGCGCCCACCACACGACTCGCCATGGGCGCAGCCCCGGCTCTGTCCTGGTGACACGTCCCGCCGCGTCGACGAACACCGCATCGATGGCGTACCGCATGAAGAACATGTGAATGGACGGGCTTCGCTCGATCAGCAGGCCGTCGCCCAGGTCGCGCTCGCTGGTTCGCAGCAGGCCGACCATCCGGTCGCGCATGGACTTCGCCACCGGGAGGCTGGCCGCAAGCTCGGTTCCGCGGGTGACGTTCTCGACGCGCACGTACCGCGCAGAATCGGTCACCGCCGGTACAGGGTAGGCGTCAGATCCCCACGCCGCCCATGACGGTCAACGACGGCAGGGCCGAGGATGACGATGAAGATCGTGAGGAAGATGCAGCCCACCATCGGGGAGCGGGAGGCGGCGGGATGACGTTGCCGGCCGAGGGAGCGGACGGGACGGTCGCGCTCGGGGGCTGCTGCCTGGCGGAGAGGTCAGACGGGCTCGAGCGAGTCGCCAACCGTGTCGAAGATGTCGCTGACGATCGGTCCGAGGGCGACCAACGCCACGATCACGACGATCGCGATGAGCGCCAGAAGCAGGCCGTACTCCACGAGAGTCTGGCCTTCCTCGTCGTCACGACGCAGCTGCGCAAGGAGAGTGCCGATGAGCGTACGAATCATTCCGCGTGTCCCTTCTTCCTTGAGGTGTTGATGGTGCCCCGATGAGGCGACGCTACGGGCGCCGCGCGCGTTGCGGTATGGGGAACTAGTACCGAGACCTTCGGCACTGGGGGAGGAGACCCGAGGCCGGGCGCGCTGCCCGGTCTCTTTCCAGATGAACGTCCCCGGCAGATGCCTGCGGTGGCGTGGCCGGAACGCTACGTGCGCTCCGCCGCCGGCGCCATGGCACTCTCGTAGCGAGCGCCGCCCGCCGATCGGTTCAGTCCTCGGGGATCTTGATCCAGCCCTGGCGCATGGCGTACACCACGGCCTGGGTTCGGTCGTTCACGGAGAGCTTCCGCAGGATTGAGCTCATGTGGTTCTTGACGGTCTGCTCGCTGATGGACAGCGCGTCGGCGACCTGCCTGTTCGTCATCCCCTGCGCGATGTTGTCGAGGATCTCGACCTCCCGCGGGGACAGCGGCGCGAAGATCGGCTGCGCTTCCGAGCCGTAGACGGCCAGCTCGCGGAACTCCTTGAGGACGCGCGAGGCGACAGCCGGCTTGCTGAACACCTTGTCATTGATGAGGTACTCGCCGGCACGCACGCGTCGGATGATCGCGATCAGGTCCGTCGGGTCGATGTCCTTGAGCACGTACGCGGCGGCTCCGGCCTTGATCGCCTCGAAGAGCTGGTCCTCGTCGTCGTTCGACGCCATCACGATGACGCCGGTATGAGGCAGCTCGCGCTTGAGGCGCTGGGTGGTCTCGATGCCGTTCGGCGCCGGGATGCCCAGGTCCATCAGGAGGATGTCGGGCGTCAGCTCCTGGACGATGGCCATGGCCTCCCGACCGGTGCCGGCCTCGCCGACGACCTCGAGATCGCCCTCGAGCTCGAGAATGTTGCGCACGCCACGCCTGAACAGCGTGTGTCCGTCGACGATGACGACGCGCGTCCTACTGGTATTCCGTCGGTCGGCACCGCGCCGCCGCTCTTCCTTAGCCTCGACCGCCATTCGTCTCCTCCTTCGTGGTATTCGCCTGTCTCTGCCCCGGCAGCCGGAGCAGGATTCGTGTCCCTTCTCCCTGTCGAGATTCGATCTGGAGCTGGCCGCCCATGAGCTCTGCCCGCTCCCGCATGAATTGCAGTCCGAAGTTGCTCATCCGGCCCGATGCCAGCCGCAGCAGGTCGAAGCCTCGTCCGTTGTCGGCGATGACGACGGTGTCGTTCTCGAGCCCGATGCTGACCCGGCTGGCGGCGGCGTGCTTCCGAACGTTCTGGAGTGCCTCCTGCACGATGCGCAGGACCGATGCCTTTCCGGCCTGGCTGAGCCTTTCGTCGATGCCCGGGACCTCCATGTCGACCGCGATGCCGTGGCGTGCCTCGAACTGAGCGAGTCGCCGCGACGGTCGAGCCGGGCACGCAGCTGCATCCAGTCCTCGAGGTCCCGTCGGTACTGAGCGCGGAAGCGCTCCGCGAGCTCGTGTATGCGTCGAGAGTCGCCACGGACGCCCTCCGTCGCATCGACGCCGAGACGTTCGAAGCTCTCCGGCGCGGGACCACCAATAGGCTCGTTTGACATGAATCCCCTGCATGGGTACCGGGTCCAGAGCAGTACCGGACCTCGTGGCCATGCTGTGGCGCGGCTGTGCGTCCGGTCAACAGTACCAAGGGCGCCGGAAGTACTACCGGCTGCTCCGCAGGATCTCGAAGACTCGGACGGAATCGGTCTCGAAGGCCGGATCGCGTGAGAGCCAGTCCGCCCGGTTCCCCTCGTCGTCCACTGCGGCGCCGCCATCCCACAGGCCGAGCGGGGCACACGTTTCGCCCAATGAAGACCCTCGGTTCATCTGCGCTAGTTGGGGGGTCCCGGACCGAGGCCGCCCCTCACTTTGACGAACCTCGATGCCCGTGCCTAGGATCGCGGGCGCCATGAGTTTGCCCTCCGGTACGTCCGCTCCCGAGCACGAGGCGGCCATCGGTGGCGCCTCCTACCTCCGTCATCGCCGGATCCATCGGTCCCGCAGCCATCCCCGCCCGCGCGTCCTCCAGCTGCTGGCGACGGGAGGCAACGGCGGCGCCCAGGAGAGCTATACCGGGCTGCTGCTGAGGCTGGAGCGCGCTCGGTACGACGTGCGCGCCGTGTCGCTGAGCGCCGGCAGCGCCGTGCAGCGGCTGCGACGCCTGGGGGTGACGGTCGACGTCATCGAGGAGCTCGACGACGAGACCGACGACGAGAGTGCCGTCCGCGCCCTGGCCGCCTACCTGCGACGCAACGAGGTCGACCTCGTGCACGCGCACATGTACCGCGCGGAGGTCGTGGGGACGCGTGCCGCGATTGCCGCCGGGACCCCGGTGATCATGGCCACGGTGCACTCGAGCCGGGTCCGCTCGCCGTCAGAGGTCGCGGCGCTCGCGGCGCTGACGAGCCAGATGGACCGGCTGATCGTCCCCTCGGCGAGCATCGTCCGCAAGGTGCGCGGCGAAGGCCGCGAGGCGCGCTACAGCGTGATCCCGAACGGCGTCGATCTCGCCCGGTTCGCCACTCCCATGGGTCCGTGCGGGATTCGCCGCGAGCTGCGGATGCCGGACGATGGGCTCCTCATCGGCGTCGTCGCGAGGCTCGAGCCGGAGAAGGGCCACCGGTACCTGATCGAGGCCATGCCACGCATCGTCGCTGCATCACCGTCCGCGTGGCTGGTCATCGTGGGGGACGGGTCCCTGGACCGCGAGCTGCGGGCGCAGGCCGCATCGCTGCCGCGTCCGGCACGTGACCGCCTGGCCTTCACCGGACGTCGCGACGACGTCTCGGCCGTCACTGCGGACCTCGACGTGGCCGTCCTGCCCTCTCTTCGCGAGGCCCAGGGGATCTCGCTGCTGGAGGCCATGGCGCGCCGGCGGCCGGTGGTGGCCTCGTCCGTCGGCGGCATCCCGGAGGTGATCACCCATGGCCTCGACGGGCTGCTCGTGCCGCCCGGCGACCCCGCTGCCCTCGCCGATGCGGTGACAGTGCTGCTCGGCGATTCGGACCTGCGCCGCACGCTGGGCGAGGCCGGCCACCGGACCGTGGCCGAGCGATTCAGCATCGACGCGCAGGTTCGTCGCATAGAGGACGTGTACGACGAGGAGCTCACCCGCGCGGGTGTGCTCCAGGCATCGACCGATGCGACGACCGTCGCGCGGCCGCGCGGACGCGCCGCGCTCGAGGTGCCCCCGATCTAGGTCCTGTCCCGGTCCGCCAAGCTCAGGATCGCCATCAGCAGCAGGTAGATGAGCAGCCAGCCGATGAACGCGACCACGGCCGCGATGTCGAAGACGCTGCCACCACCCGGCGTCACCTGGTCGAAGCTGAACATCCCGCGGAACGGTGCGACGAACGGCTCCGTCACGTCGAACACGAAGCTCACGATCTGGTTCTGCTGGTTGGCGACGAGGAGCAGCAGGATGAGGCGCAGCGCGAGCATCACCGCCAGGATGGTGAACAGCAGCGTCAGGATGCGGCGCGCCCAGTAGAGCGGCCCACGGCTCGGCTCCACGTAGGCGGTGCTCGTTCCGTCGGCGTTCACGTTGACCTGGCCTCCGGCGGGCTGCACGGGCTGCACGGGCGGGACGTAGCCGGCGTTCACCGGCGGCCGCTCCCGCTCGACGTAGGTCTCACGCTCGACGACGCGCGTGTCGTCGCCGTGGTCGTGGTCGTGGTCGTGGTCGTGGTCGTCCGGCGGGTGGGCCGGGTCGTTTCGTCGATCGTCGTAGGTCATGGTCGCGATCTACCTCCCTCGCGGCGGCGGGCAATGGCCCGACCCTTCCCCTGGGTGCAGGCACTATGCCAGCCCAGGCCGGCCCTTGTCGGATTCGGGCGCGAAGCCGTGTTCCCCGATGAGCGGCACGAACACGACCGCCTCGAGCTCCGTCGTCGTGTAACTGTCCCCGGCACGCTCGACCACCGTCAGGAGCTGGTGCGTGCGCGAGCCCACCGGCATCACCAGCCGGCCCCCATCCGGCGATAGCTGCCCCGGCAGAGGCGCCGGTATCGATGGCCCCGCGGCGGTGACGATGATGGACCGATACGGCGCGCGCGCCGCCCATCCCAGCGTCCCGTCCCCCACGACGACCTCGACGGCGCCGTCGTATCCGGCGCTCCGCAGCCGCTCGCGAGCGCCCCGGGCCAGCTCCTCATGACGCTCGATGCTCGTCACCCGCGCGCCCATCTCGGCGAGCAGCGCCGCCTGGTAGCCCGATCCCGTTCCGACCTCCAGCACCGATGCATCCGCCCAGCCGCCCCGTGGCCGCGCGAGATCGGTCATGACCGCCACGACGTAGGGCTGCGAGATGGTCTGGCCGATGCCGACCGGCAGGGCATGGTCGCCGTACGGCTCGGGCCCTTCGACGAAGGCGTGGCGCTCGACCGTGCGGAACGCGCTCAGGAGCTCCGGATCGGAGATGCCGCGCGCCTCGATCTGTCGGGCGACCATCCGCTCGCGCTCTGCGCGGTGCTCAGTGGCCCGTGACGGGCTGTTCGCGCGCGGCCGCAGGAGGCGCGGCCAGCGCATCGGTCAGTGCAGGTGAAGCCGCACCGGGCGCCTCAGGCGCCGGCGCCCGTCGCCTGTCGAGCGCGGGAGGCGGTCGTGCTGCGAGGCTTGCGCGGCGCGGCGCCGGCATCGGCCTCGTCGCCGCCGTTGTCGGTCGCGCCAGCACCGGACTCGTACGTGCCGAGCGTGGCGGCGTCCAGGACGTCGTTGAGCAGACGGTCCGCCTTGTCGCGGACGATGCGGCGCGTCTCCTCGCCGCTGCGCGGAGCCAGGAGCACGCCAACCGCCAGGCCGACGAAGAAGAAGCGGATCGCGATCCGCACGCGGCTGAACATGGCCTCAGGATCCTCGTGCGTGTGTGTGCGTTGTGCCGTTCAGGAAGGGCAAGAAGGATACCACTGCCCCCGGCGGGCCTATTCTCCGAGGCCGTACTCGCGGATCTTGGCGTAGAGCAGGCGCCGATAGATCCCGAGCTCGTCCGCTGCCTTGGTGCGGTTGCCGCCCGCCCGCTCGAGGGCCTCCTTGATGAGCTGCCGCTCCAATGCCGCGACGCGTTCCTTGAAGGGGCCGCCGGCCGCCTCGCCATTCCCGGCCGATCCGGCCGACCCAGCGGCTCCGGGGCCACTCCCGTTGCCCGAAGCGACGGTGACGGCATCCTCGGCATCGGTGAGGGCCTCGTCGTGGTCAAGCTCCTCGCGCCGCTCGCCGAGCTTCACCTCGTCGTCCTCGAGCCGCGAGCGGCGCTCCACCAGGCGCGCGCGGTCGCGCGCCTGGTGGCGATCGTTGAACGGCAGGTGCGCGACGGTGATCGGGTTGCCCCGCGACAGGACCACGGCGCGCTCGATGGCGTTCTCCAGCTCGCGCACGTTGCCCGGCCAGTTGTACGCGCGGAGCTTCTTGAGCGCCTCGTTCGTGATGGTGGTCGGCATGGCGCCGGCGGCGTATCGGTACTTCGTGAGGAAGTGCTCGATCAGCGGCGGGATGTCCTCCTTGCGCTCGCGCAGGGGAGGCATGTGGATGTGGATGACATTGAGCCGGTAGTAGAGGTCCTCGCGGAACCTGCCGTTCTCGACCTCCTCGGAGAGGTTGCGGTTCGTGGCGGTGATGACGCGAATGTCGATCTTGATGGGCGTGTTGGAGCCGATGCGCTCGAACTCCCGCTCCTGGAGGATGCGCAGCAGCTTGGTCTGCGTCCCGAACGTCATCTCGCCGATCTCGTCGAGGAAGATGGTGCCCTTGTTGGCCATCTCGAAGCGGCCCTTGCGCATGGCCATGGCCCCGGTGAACGAGCCCTTCTCGTGGCCGAACAGCTCCGTCTCGAGCAGGGACTCCGGCAGCGCTGCGCAGCTGACCTTGATCATCGGGTGCGGGTTGCGCTTGCTGGCCTTGTGCAGCGCCTCGGCGACGAGCTCCTTGCCGGTGCCGGACTCGCCGGTGATGAGGACGGTTGCATCGGCTGATGCGACCTTGCCGATGAGCTTGTAGACCTCCATCATCGGCTTCGAGGAGCCCACGATCCGCTCGCGTTCGGCGGCACTCTTGCCGAGCTCCAGTCGCAGCGCGGAGACCTCCGAGGACATGTCCGCGTGCACGAAGACGCGGCGCAGGGTGGCCAGCAGGTCCTCGATCTCGAACGGCTTGGTGACGTAGTCGTAGGCGCCCTGCTCCATGGCCTTGATGGCGGTGGACGACCCGCCGAAGGCGGTCATCACGATCACCTCGAGCTCGCCGTGGTCGCGCTTGAGCGTCTTGAGCACGCCGATCCCGTCCTGGTCGGGCAGTTGGACGTCCATCATCACCAGGTCCGGCAGGTCCTTGGCGACGGCCGTGATCGCCTCGCCGCCCGTCCCGGCGGTGCGCGCCGCGTACCCCTCTTCGGAGAGCAGGTCGCTCAGAAGGCTGCGGATATCCGCGTCGTCATCGACGACGAGGACGGATCGCTGCGGTTCGGCCAATGGGGTTCCTCTGTCGCGCTCGGGGCCGGGTCCGCCTGGAACCTCGGCGGCTCTGCCAGTATAGGCGCGGCGTCCGCATTCCGTACAGGTGGCCCCTGGCGGCCGGGGCCGCTGGCTGGTTGGCCTTTGTCAGGTGTGCGCGTGGACTTACACCCATCGAACCTGGCGACGCAGTGCACCACTCGATGCACGGGCCTACGGCTCCGTGGACGGTGAGCTTGACGGCGAGGCGCCTGCGGCCGCCGATGCGGACGCCGATGCGGACGCCTCCGCGGAGGCGGATGCCTCCACGGACCCCGATGGCTCGATCGACTCCAGGGGCAGCGTGCTGGGAATCGGGATGGGCGTCGGGTCCGGGATGAACCGCGACGGCACGCCGAGGACCGAAAGGACGAGGATCAGCACGAATGCGCCGATGACGGCCAGGATCCAAGGCCGCCCCAGCCGATCCTCTCGGGTCGGCAGCGACCCACGGTAGCCGGGAGCACGAGTCGGATCGGCCTTCGTCATTCGGTCGTTGCGCCTCCATGCGAGTCAGTGCCGGACCCGAGCCTCGCCTCCGCGTCCGCGATGGCGGTCCGCATGGCGGCTACCCGTCCACGGCCGTGCGCCGTGGCTCTCGTGGCGCCGACCGCCAGCGTCCAGGCCAGGAGCGCCAATGAGCCGATGACGACCAGCGTCACGGCGACGACCGCCAGGTCGAGCACGAGTCCCATCGGCGCCGAAGGCTAGCAGACCCGGCCGCCGAGGGCCGCTGTGTCACCTGCGTCGGAGACGGCGCCGAGGTCGTATGGTGATGCGATGCGACACGTCGGGGTCCTGCTGACGGCGATCGTTCTCGGCGCCTGCGCATCAGATCCTGTCCCGACCCCGACTCCTGCCCTACCCGAGGAAGCGCCCCGCGACCTGATCGCCTGGGCCGAGGGCGCAAAGCACATGGTCTGGCAGCACACCGCCCAGCGAGCGCCGCCGGAGCTCGAGCTGGCACGCGTGGAGATGTGTGAGGACTTCGCGATCGTCTTCTTCGCCGCTCCGCACGACGGCAGGGTTGACATTGGTGACGACCGAGCCATCGACGCCGATTTCCTGTGGGCCGCTGGCCTCCTGTCTGAAGCGCCGGAAGGAGCTGACGGCGGGTGGACCGCCGAACCCGAACGTGACACTGAGCCATACCGCGCCGAACACGGCCCCTGTGTCATCGCCTTCGACAGGCGCTGATCTCGCCTTGTCGCGCGGCCATCGGTAAACCTGCCGCAGGCGCCGGGCGTTCCTGAGCTGATGAACGCAATGGACGGGCTGGCCATCGACTCGACACCGGTTCGGGCGGCGGTGACTGCCGACGACAATGCCGCCGCGGAATTCTCTGGGTTCTACGCCGCGAACCGCGACGCGGTATTCCGAGCCGTGCTGCTCGCCACCCGTCATCCGCAGCGCGCCGAGGACGCGGTCCAGGAGGCATTCTCTCGCGCGTACGCGCGCTGGGACACGGTGCGTGAGTTCGATCGGCCGCGGGCGTGGGTGTCGCGGGTCGCGCTGAACGTCGCGATCTCCTGGTGGCGCCGCCTGAGCCGCGAGCGCTCGGATCCGCCGGATCGGCCCGCCCACCCCGACGAAGGTCCGATGGATCCGATGCTCGTGAGGCTCGTCTGGAGCCTGCCCCTCCGGCAGCGGCAGGTGGTGGCCCTGCGGGTGCTGGCGGACCTGAGCATCGCCGATACCGCCCGGATCCTCGGCATCGCCGATGGGACGGTGAAGGCGCAGCTGCATCGGGCGCTGCGGCGCCTGCGGGATCAGATCGAAGCGGCCGATGGGCCCGCGGGCCACCGATGAGCGAGGAGCTCAGCCGCGAGGAGCAGGCGCTGGTGCGCTCCATCCAGACCGCGTACCGCCCCTACGTGATGGATCAGCAACAGCCGGTTCGGCGACGCGCGCTGCGACCATGGATCGCGGTGGCCGCTACGCTCGTCACCGTACTCATCGTGGTGGGCGTCGTCATGCGGCCGCCCTCCGCGCTCGCCAGCTGGACCGCCGCACCCACGACATCGGACCCGGCTGCCCTCCACCCGGCCACCGAGGCAGCTTGCCGGGAGCAGGCCCGGACGCTCATCGACGTCGGCCGTCGCGCCGGATGGCCGGAGGACCCGGCCCTCGAAGAGATGCGCCGCGTGCCGCTGGTGGCGTTCGACCAGCGCGGCACCGCCTCGGCCGCACTGTTCGCCGATGAGGACGATGTCTGGGTGTGCGTCATCATCCCGGTCACCGGTCAGCCTCCATACGTTGAGCTGGGGGGCGGCACCGGCTTCATCGCCGAGGATCTGGGGCTCATCGAGGTGTCGCTGGCCACCGCCGGCTGGAGCTCGGACTACGGTGGCCGCTGGGAGATCGCCGGCCGGGTCGACCCGCAGGTGCGGCAGGCGACCATCGTCACCGCGGACGGTCAGGGGGTGATCGCCACGATTGACGACGGCTGGTTCCTGGCGTGGTGGCCCAGCGAGAGCTCGCCGGTGCGCATCGATCTCCACGCCGCAGGGGGAGAGCTGCTCGATAGCATCGACCTCGGCGAGCGCTTCCTCCACGAGCCGTCATGCCGCCTTGTCCTCGCCGTGTTCGACGGAATCTGCATCTGGCACTGAGCTCGAGGCTGGCACTGAGCTCGGGGCCCGCGCCGTCAGGGGCTAGCGAGCCAGGTGAGCTCCGAGCTCGAGCCGCAGGGCTTTGGCCCGGTCAGTGTCCTGGGTCCACTCCGCCTAGATCTCGGGCCCGGGCGCGACGCCTCTCGTCACCGCGATCTCGGCGAGGATCTGGCTGCTCCGTGCGGCGAGAACGGCGGAGCGCAGGTTCGCGGCCGCGGCGCGGACCTCCGGAGGCGTGAATCGTTCTCGCTCGAAGATCCAGGACGCCTTCGTGAAGGTGGCGTCGATGAGATCGAACCTGCGCTTGACCGATTCAGCCGCGGGCAGGCTCAGTGAGCCGATTGCGGCGTCGGCGGCGGCGAGAAGATCGGCCAGCCGCGCGAGCTGTCTGGGGTCCATCGGCGAGCGCTCCATCGCGCGGTACGACTGCTCGGGGCTAGCGATCGATCCGGCCTTCCGCGTCCCGATAGGCGGTCGCCTCGATCCGACCATCCGCCGTCCTGGTCACCGAGACACCGATCAGGGTGCCGTCGGCGAGCGTCAGAATCACGTCCGTCGGCTGTTCGTGGAGCGAGCACAGCGTCGCCAAGCCGACCGAGCACACCTCTACCTCTACGACCCGTCCCATTCCCAACGGAGCCGCCGTGACCGCCGCCTGTGCGGCCGACTGGCAGTCCTCCCGATCGAGCTCTGGCTGGCACTTCAGCGCATACGGCGTGCACCCAGCCGCAATGAGGGTCACGGCGATGCCGAGGGGCGCGCAGGCCCGCCGAAGCCAGGAAACGGGAGCAGACCGCAAGGGTCGAGGCCGCCTCGCCACTCAGTACGCCTGCGCGTAGCGGATTGTCTCCTCGAGCGTCGTTCCCGGTGGAAGCCAGACGGTGTACGTGCATGCCTCGTCACTCCACGTGAATGCGGTCTCGCCGACACCCTCGTCGCCGATGAGGATCGCGCGGCCCGGATGACCTCGGACCTCCACGGGTGCGCCGTCGTCCAGCTCGGGCTCGGTCGGTTCGAGGCCGATGTCGATTCCGACCGCCACCGTATCGGCGCCCGCACCCCACCGAACGGTCCACGCGCCGTTCACGAGCTCCACGACGCCGAACCCGGGCTGCGGACCCGCGGGCATCGCGGACGGAACCGGCACCTCGCACGGTGCGCCGAGCGGGACGGCCAGCTCGAACGGAGGTAGCGCTACCCGCGTCGCCGTCTCGATGTCGATCAGCTGCCCGATGCCGGAGGGCCCCATCGGTCCATTGGTCTGCTGGATGGGAATCGGTGGCCAGCGCAGCACCCACCCGGCCGGCAGCGCGACACCCCGTCGCTCCCCGAGCGGGTGCATCTCCGACCCGGGGAGCTCCTCGCCCGGTACCGCCTCTGTCTGCGCGTCGCCCGAGACGACGAGGGTCGCGCCCTCGGGCACGCCCGGCGCGGCACGCACGAATCGCCACTCGTCCCCTGAGACCACCGGGACGGAGGCCGAGGCGCCCCGCAGCACCTCGACGGTGCCGGTGTTGACATCCAGCGCATACGCGTCGTCAGACGCGCCCAGGCCGTTGCCGAAGAACGTCGTCGCATCGGTCCCGAGCGGCCACCCCAGCTGCCTCTCCTCACGCGTGAGTCCCGTGCGCGGATCGACGGCCACGGTACCGCAGCGCACCTCACCGAAACACGACTGGACGACCACCCGACCCTCGAGTGGATCGGCCGTGAGCCACCACACGCTCGGATCGGGCATCTCCTCGGCCATCGGGCCCGGAAGGATCTGCACCGGGTCGCCGCCGCCGATTCCCCTCCGCCAGAGGCCCCTGTCGGCCAGGCCGCCGCGTGCAAGCTCCACGTAGTAGACCGATCGCCCCCCGTCCCCGAGCGCGGCCGCGGCCACGATCTGCGGCGATGTGAAGAGATCGGTCCGTGTGCCGTCTAGCGCGGAAACCAGGAAGACCTCCGACGCCGTGCCCGTGTCGTTCGCCACCAGGACGTCGGTGCCGTATGGCCCCGCGACGTAGGAATGTCCCCAATCCCAATGGAGCGCGAGCACTGCGGTCACCCGCCCGTCGAGCGTCCCGATGGTGAGCTGGCGAAAGCCATCCGGCTGCACGGCGGGATCCGGATCCGGAGGCGCTTCAGGGATCACCCCGAAGCCCAGGTTCTCGGTTGCCCACCAAGCCACCGCGCCGAGGTCGTCGTCGGACGCGGACTCGGACGCCTCGGCGCTCGGCGTTGCATTGGTCTCACTGGACTCGCGAGATACTCCGGTCGAGGCGCTCGGCGCCGGCGTGGCAGCGCACGCCGCGACCAGGAGCAGCTGCGCAACGACCACGGCACCGCGCAACCGTGCGTCGATCGTCGCTGGCGGTCGTGCTCGCATTCCCGGCGCCTCCCAGTCCGTGTACGGGCAGACACCATCAGGGTGCTCGCCTGTTCGCTACCTTTCGGGGGACACGCTCGATCTCGCGCCGAACCTCGCGCCAGCGTAAGCGGCGACGATCTGCGCGCCGAAGAAGCTGATGACAAGGAAGACTCTCGGCCCGTGAGCGACCTCCAGCTCTCCGACGGCGAGCGGCGCAAGGATGAAACTCCCGACCAAATCGCCGACGACGACCGCGGCCGCTAGGGCGACGGCGCGCCTCGACGACTCCCGCCAGACCCGCGCAAAGCCGAACGCGACGAAGAAGGCCGTTCCGAGGAGAAGCGGAACCGCGAGCGGATGCTCGACGATCAAGACCCCCGGCCCGGAGGTGACCGCGCGTTGGAGCCCGACGTTCCCTGCCCCGACGAGCAGCCCAATCCACGAGGACAGGCACACGCAGACTCCGAAGATCGCTGCTCTCACGGCCCGGAGACGGACGCCGGCGGCTCCGTGTGACATCAGGGATCCCGCGCAAGTGCACGGCCGATCGGCGGCCGGATTCAACGTTCCGGCCGCGCCGAGCGTCGTAGCCGCATGACAGCCAGCAACGGGGCGCCCCGTGGCCTGCCGGCTTCCGGTGCGGCGCATGACGCCGATCGCGCCCTCGTGAGCGACCTGGAGCGGCGGCGGGGGGCCGAGCTGTATGCCTTCTCGCGGCGTCTGGGGCTGGGGCCGGAGGCGGCCGATGACGCGGTGCAGGAGTCGCTATTGCGGTTGTGGGCTGCCCTCGAGGCCGGGGCACCCATCGAACGGCCCGACGCCTGGGTCTTCCGCGCCATCTACCGCCTCTGCATGGATCACCACCGGCTCCGGGGCCGTGCGCAAAGGCTGCTTGAGCGGCTCCGACCGGCACGCGGTCACGAGGGGCGCGCTTCGGTCGCGGATCGGCTCGTGGTCTGGCAGGCGGTCGACCGGCTCCCCGCGCGCCAGCGTGCGGCGGTGTACCTGCGCTACCGCGCGGACCTGCCGTACGAGGAGATCGGGCTGATCCTCGGGATCCACGCCGTATCGGCCCGGAGCAACGTCAGCCGAGCGCTCGACCGTCTACGGGCAATTCTGCCGAAGGAGGACTTTCAATGACGCGTGAGCAGCTGGAGGATCTCCTTCGGTCTCAGCCGGATGCACTCGAGGACGAGTACCGATCCCGGCCACTGCCGATGACGACCGACGCGGCGCGTCGCGCCGTTTCCACCCCCTCCCCGCGTGCCATGCCGATCGTCGCGGCCGGCGTCGCCGGGGCACTCGTGGCTTTCGTCCTCGTCGCCGCAGGTTCGGCCGTGGGGCTGTTCACCACGGATCCGAACGCGGGAGACCCTCCGGGCATTGGTTCGGAGGCTCGCCGGCCCTGCGGCTCGGCCGATTTCGACGTGCGCACCGAGGAGTGGCCGGAGGCTCCGATGGCCGGCGGCGTGCTGGTCATCCTCGAGGCCCGCCAGGCGGCCACGTGCATCATCGACCGGGGCGTCTACGCGGCCGTTGACGACGCGGATGGGGCAGGCTCGGGGGCCGCTGCCACGCCTCTGCGCGAGGCGCTGAGCGTCGAGCCTGGCGCAGCATTCCGGCTCGGCGTGTACTGGTCGACGTACTGCGGAGACGCCGGCGGGACGGTAGCCGCCCCCGCTCGTGCTCAGCGTCCGCTGAGGCTCTCGGTGGGGCTCATGGTGTCCGGCGGGGAGGACGACGGGGTGCCCGTCAGCGTTCCCGACACACTGATCCCCGTGGAGACCTCGAGCGAGATCGCGCCCGAGCCGTGCACGCAGGAATTCCCGGGCTCGCCCTTCTGGCTGGGGCTGGACGGCCCGACCCGGTACCCGAGCACCGTGGCGGCCGCCTCAGGCGCGGCACAGGAAGCCACGGACGATGCCGAAGCGGCACGGGATGCTGAGGTGAGGGCGGCACAGCTTGCTGAGGCCCTTCGGAGGGCGGCACAGGATGCTGCGGTGGAGGCTGCAGCGACGGCGGAGGCGGCCGAGCTCTTCGTGCGGACGGACACATGCACGACGGCCCTTGCTGGGATGGACGTCGTGGTCGAGTTCCCGGCCGCGTGGTGGACGAACCGGGATGCGCCCGAAGGCCACGTGCCGTGCCTGTGGTATGCGCAGACGCCCTTCGAGGTGGCCGGAGCCGAGGAACGACCAGCCGGTGTGGCGATCACCCTGGGCGCGGTCGGCGGGCCGCCGGGTGAGTCCTCGCGCTCAGCGGACGTGGTGACTGAGGACGTCACGGTGGCGGGGCGTCCGGCGCTGCGCGTTGAGGAGCGCGAAGTCGACGAAGGTGGGAACGACCGACGCGTGACCTACTGGATATCGGTGGGTCCATCTGCGGATGGTGGTCCGACGTTGGTTGCCACGACCTCGAGCGCCGACGCGGGCAGCTACGAGCTCAATGCCGCGGTGCTCGACGAGATGATGCGTCGGCTCGAGATCAGAGGCTCCGAGGCGCCCTGATCGCTGCGCGTCCGGGTGGCGAGATGGAACGTCCGTCAGGAGACGCCATCAGCCGCGTGGGCGGCCGCGACTACCTGGCGTTGCGCATTGACGGGAGGAAGATGCCGATGACGCCGGCCGCGGCGCAGATGCCGCCGAACACCACGAGCACGGTGCCGGCCCCGATCGCATCGGAGAGGACGCCCGAGACCGCCATCGAGGCGGCGATGGCGCCGAAGACCAGTGCCTGGCGGCTGGAGACGACGCGGCCCATGAGCCGGCCCGGCGTGCGCTGCTGGAACATGGTGATGGTCGGGATGATGAACAGCATGTTCGTGAGACCGACCACGAAGAAGAGGCCGATGGCCGCCAGCGGATGGGTCACCAGGCCCGCGGCGGCCAGCGAGATGCCCATGCCGATGAAGCCCGCGATCACCATCGGCCCCTTGCGGATGCGATCGCCGATGCTGCCCACGGCCAGTCCCCCGACAAGGCTTCCCAGCGCGACGGCGCCGAGCAGCCAGGCGTAGACCTCCATCGGGTCCCAGCTGCCGGTCTGGAGCACGAGCACCGCGTACGGCACCGTGGCCACGATCTCGGCGCCCACCGCCAGCTGCGCGACCGATGACAGGACGGTGTTGGTGAAGAGCTCCCGCTGGTGGGTGAGGAAGTGCCAGCCCTCCGCCATCTCCCGCCACACGGCCCGCAGGCCCGGGGCGGAGGCGCCCAGGGAGGGGTCCTTCGGCACGCTGACGCCCAGCAGCAGGATGGCGCTGACGAGGTAGGTTGCCGCGTCGATCACGAACGCCAGCTCCAGCGAGCCCAGCGTGACGATGAGGACTCCGGCCAGCGGCAGCCCCACGAGGTCCGCGGCGCCATCGGCCACGCTGCTGGCGGAGTTCGCCGTGACGAGGTCGCGATCCTTGACGATCTGCGGGATGACCGCTGCCTTGGCCGGGCGGAAGAGCAGCGTCACCGTGGCGATCAGGAAGGCCATGACGTACACCAGCCGCACGTCGATGACGATCACGAACGGCACGGCCAGCACCAGCCCCGCGCGGACGACGTCGCAGCCGATCATGGTCCACTTGCGGTCCCATCGGTCCACGAAGGTGCCTGCCAGCGGTCCCAGCAGGATGTTCGGCACGGCCGTGGCGGCGACGGTGAGCCCCACCTCCACCGCGGACCCGGTGGCGCGGAATACGATGAAGGCGAGCGCAACCTGGTGCAGCCGCTCGCCGAAGAGGCTGACCAGCTGCCCGGTCCACAGCAGCGCGAAGCTCCGGTTGCGCGCCAGGCGCAGGTAGGGCGACTGGCGGCGGATCCCACGCGCCTGTGCCTCGTCCGCGGTCATCTCGGCCGGGATGCGGCCACCGCCAGCGAACGGCACGCCCCCGCCGATGGGCATTCCCGGCGCCGCCACCGCGGGCAGCAGCATGGTGTTGCCGCCCAGCGCCACCGCGGAGCGGGTCGGCGCGTCGGAGCGGGTCATGGTGTAGACGATTGCCCAGAAGATCCCCAGCGCCAGCAGCAGGTCGCCCAGGCTGACCACGTCGCGGATGATGGGGATGGGCAGCGGCACCACGTCGCCCAGCAGGCCGCCGCGGGCCACGAACTCGGCGATCGTATCGGCTCGCAGGAGGGAGTGGAAGGTGTCGTTGGCCAGCTGCGCCTCGGTCAATCCCGCCGATGCGAAGGCAGCCGCCCAGATGGGCATCTGTCCGCCGTTGGCGAGGACGGCGAACAGGTTGGCGCCGATGCCGACCGCCGCGATCTGGAGCCCCGGCACGCGCCAGTTGAACCACAGCCAGACCACGATCAGGCCGTAGGCGGCGATGTACGTCCAACCCACCGGGAACGCGATGGGCGGATTGATCTCGCCGATGAGGCCGGTGGCCAGCCGCAGCCCCAGCGCCACGATGAGCAGGATGGGCCACTTGAAGGTGAGGTCCGCGAGGCGTGGGAAGCGCCCGCCGAGGAGTGCGCCGACGACCAGCGCGAGGGCAATGGTGCTAAGAAACATCGTCCGAGGCCAGCGCCGGCCTCGCCTTGCGCGCCGCCTCGTCGCGCTCGGCCTCGCGCTCGGCCTCGACCTCGGCGGCGACCTCGTCTCGCCCGCGGGGGGAGAAGGACGGCGGATCCGGCTGGTGGAGCATGGTCGGCAGCTCGTCGGTCCGATCCGGCGGACGGGCGAGGATGGATCGGTCCAGTCCCACCAGGATCGGGACGATGTCCGGGTCGAACTGGACGCCGGAGAACGTCTCGAGCTGCTCGATGGCCTGCTCGTGGGTCAACGGCTGCTTGCGGTACGGGCGGGAGCTGGTCATGGCTTCGTAGACATCGGCGATGGTGAGGATGCGTGCGCCCAGCGGGATGTGCAGCGCCTCGATGCCGTCGGGGTAGCCCGAGCCGTTGAACCACTCGTGGTGCGCCTTGATGAGCGGCGCCTCGTCGGAGAGCTGGCTCGCCGGCGCCACGATCTCCGCGCCGATGGTGGGGTGCTGGTTCATGAGCAGCCGCTCCTCGCGATCCAGCGGCCCCTCCTTGAGCAGGATGTTGTCCCGGATGCCGATCTTGCCCACGTCGTGGAGCAGCCCCGCCCACTTGATCTTCTCGATCTCGCCATCGGGCAGCTTCATCACCTCGCACATGGCCTCGGCGATGCTGCTCACCCGGCTCGAGTGGTTTCGGGTGTAGACGTCGCGTGCGTCCACCGCCTTCGACAGCGCCAGGATGGTCTGCTCGAACAGCTCCCGCGTCTCCACGTAGCGCGCGTACGCCAGCCTGGTGGTGAACAGCGGCACGATGAACAGCGGCGTCGCCCACCAGCCCACCCCGTCCGGCAACTGGAACACGACCGCCATCAGCCACGCCAGCGGCGCCAGGCCCAGGAGATTCACCGCCACTCCTCGGAGGTCCTGCGCCCAGACCGTCCGCATCGACACGCCTGTCCTGGCAGCAACCGCTGCGATCGCGGTGGACGAACTTATGCCGAAGAAGACGACGCTCGCGGCAATGGCGGCGAGGAACGCGCGCGCCAAGCTGTCGTCCCCGGCGCGCAGCACCTCAAAGGTCACGCCTCCCAGGCAGGCGGACGCGGCGAGGGCAAAGTGATTGTAGAGAGTGCCGTACCAGGGGACTGCGCCCCCGAGCTCCCTCTTCTCCGTCGTGCCGACAAACGCCACGAGCGCGGCGGCTACTGGCCCCCCCAGGATTATTGAGGCGAGGATCGGTGCGGCACCCACGGATATCGTCGTCCCGCGAGGCAGTTTCACCGGCATCGCGCTGGCCACGAGCGTAGCGACGGTCCAGAAGGCTATTCCGACCGCCCCGCCGATTTCGGATCGAATCGGGAACAGGAAAGAAGCCGACGCAATCACGAGGATCGCGGCGGCTACGGTTATGACGATAAGGCGACTGACGCTGGCGTTCATTCGGCGCCGTCACGAGTTCGTGGCGGGCGCGAGTCTACCACGCGGTCCCTACCAGCCTCGAACTCCTGCACCGCCCGCTAGGGCAAGCGCAACAAGTGTGACGAGGGTCGACATCAGCGCGCCTGTACGCATGAGATGCGCTCGCATGCTGATCTCCGTTGGGCTACCAGCCCTTGACGTTTTCTTTTGCCATCAGAAGGTGCCCTCTTCTGCGGAAACTGCTCACAACCGACACACTTCGTGACGGAAGGTCGGTTGCACTACCTGCTCCCCGCGAGCCCAAGTGCCCATTTCGGCCAGCGGATCGATGCATCCACGAGAGTACTAAAGTACTGCCGTTTTTCGCACTGTAGTGCACCCGAGGGCACAGAGTCAACCCCGGAAGGCGTTTTGGCGAGTGCTAGTCAAATGAGGGTTGACGTTCGGCGGCGAATGCGCTCGACTGCTACCAGCGTCCGGCTCGAGCCCGGTAGTGCATCAGTTTCCCGGACCTAGACGCCCGTGACATCCTTCGGAAGCTGGAGCCGCGTCGGATGGCGGCACACCGCTAGGGGGTGGGAGGTTGGCCGGGTCATGCCGCGCGTGCATCAGCGGGTCATTGGCTCCGCACTGTATCTGTATCGCAACGAACCCGAGGCTGAGGAGGGCGAGCAGATCGGTGGCTCCGGCTTCATCGTCGGTCAGCCGAGTGAGCGGAACCCCAATACGGTCCACCTATATGCCGTCACCAACGCGCATGTCGCCGGTCAGGGTGGCGTGGTGCCGCGTGCGATGACGCACCGGGGCGAGGTTCGGGTCTTCGACCGGTCTCGCCACGATTGGTGGCTTCATCCCGATGGGGATGACGTTGCCATTTGTTGGCTAGGAACACAGCTCGACGATTCTGATCTGGAACTCCAGTGGATACGGCGTGATTGGATCGTGAGGGCAGAGGACTTTGGCATCGGACCGAGCCGACTGGAGTTTCCATGGATGACCGGGCCAGTGGTGGCGGGAGAGGATACGTTTTCAGTCATCCGATTCATTGGCTACGACGGCCGGGAACGCAACGCTCCGATGGTCCGTTTCGGGAATCTGACGTCGGCCGAACCCATCGGGATTTGGCAGGAGTACGCCGGAATCCGCCGCATTCAGGAGAGCTTCTTGATCGAAGCGCGCTCGCTCCTGGGGCACAGCGGTGCGCCCGTGTTCGCGTATCGGCTCGGCTCTTACTTCGACGGCGGCGCGCCGCCGATTGAGACGCCGCTTCTCCTGGGAATCGGCTTTGGACACCTGAAGCATCCAGAAGATGAGAAGGCCGAGTTCGAGCTAGAGATGGCCCGGCCGGGACGCCCCACGCCCGGCCGCTACAACGCCGGAATCATGACCGTCGTACCGGGCTGGAAGCTTGCCGACTTGCTCGATTCCCCGCCCGTGGCAGAGGCGCGACGGGTCTATGAGGACGGCCTCGGGCAGAGCATGGTCGCACTGGACTAGTCGAGCAGCGCCGCGATCTCCTCGCAGGTCCAGATGTGATCTGCGACGCCCCCCGCCATTGCAGGGGTTCGCGCGTAGGGATTCGCAAGGCTCTTGTGGGGTCGCCCGAAGTTCATCCACATCATGTTCAGGCTCACCGCTGCGGCGTGATTCTCGACCTTCTTTGAGAAGTCGTTGGTGAATCGTGTGAAGCGGCGCATCCCCATCCGCATCGAGAGGTTGTGGCGCTCGACATAGCTGGTGGAGATATGCGCCGGGTCCGGGTCGCCGCTGATGATGCGGACTTCCTGGCTGGTGACCTTGTTCGGGCTATAACGGCAGCCGTCCTAGCTCGACGGCGCGCGGGTCCTTCTCAGGCTCCGGTTCCAGCGTGACCTCACCGCTGGCAATGTCGAGGATCGCCCTGGCCCGTTGATTCGGGTTCGCGCGGTAGGTTCTTCGGCTTCTTCACCGCTCAAGCATGCGCCGGAGGCGAGGGTGAGGTCAAGCCGAGGGCGGCTCAAACTGATGCACTACCCCGAGCCCGGAACCGTTGGCTCGAGCTCAGCTCGTGACCTACCAGGACCGGCTGGCGCCACGGGCCGACCTTCCTAATCGCCCGGAGGCGCGGCGCATTCGAAACCACCAGCGACGTCTGCCCAGACAACCGTAGCGCCGATCGAGTGGATCAGCTCGATCAAGTCGGGGGCCGGCCGCCATGGAAGAAGGACTGCCAGCTTCGGGGATCCGTCCTCGAATCGGCGGTAGTCGAGGAGCTGACCTATCGCCATTCGGACCGCTTCGCGTGACACAACGCCCTTCGCTTCGACCAGCGTGCCATTGGAGTCGTCAAAGAGGTCGCACCGAAGTGGCAACGGGTAGCCAGGCAGCAAGTAGGTGTGCGAAGAAACGTCGTGATCCATCCCCTCAAGGTGAGCCTGATACTGCGCCACCAAACGCTGCTCTCGGCGTTCAGCGACGGTACCCAACGTCCCGCGGGTTCGGTACTGGGTGATCGTCGCTGACTCGATCGTCGTCTTCTGAACTTGGCCGTGAGCCGCGGTGGCATCCAGGTCTATCGCTGGACCCTCGACGATCTGCTCTACCGCAGCCCGAAGCGCATCGGCATCGCGTCCGAAGCGGTCCCACGCAGCCTGTGCCGCGGCGTCGGCCGGAGCCTCGCTCTCGCTCGTGGGGTCCAGCGCCTCAAGCGCTCGGAGCTTCGCACCGATTGCAGCAACCGCGCGCTCTTCTCCAGTGATCGCCTTGATCCGCTCCCGCGCTGCAGCGACAGCGTTCCCCTCGGGCTGCGAACCCTGCTCGACATAGAGGTCAAGCAGCACAGCCGTCTCCTCGGGCGACCACTCCGGATCGGCTGCGAATGGCGCCGCTGGGTCGGCGGGGTCGAGGTACAGCGCCGGTCCGTCGGCGCCGAGTACGAGAGTGCCGCCAGCCGTCGCGGTATTGAAGAGCTCGTCCAGCCCGTACCCGGCTGGCCAGCCTGCTGGAAGGGCCGATCCGGCCGTGTGGCCGGCGTACAGCTTTCCGCTTTCGGTTCGCACCAGGAACAGGCGTGCCCCGCCCGCGGGCAGGTATGTCCCCGCCTCCGCCACGCTGGCAACGGTGTCGGGCGCTCTCGGGAAGCCGAATTTGTCGGTCCACGCAGGGTGCCGTTCCGAGTCGAGCGCCTGTCGGAGTTGACGTGCGATCCGGTACCGCGTCTCGCCTTCGCGATTCAGCTCGAAGCGAAGGGGCGCGACAGTACCGGGCGCGCCAATCGTATCAACATCCTTCCGGATCGGCGGCCACCTCCTATCGACTGGCTCAGCGAGGCCGAAGAACTCAAACAGCCTTCGGCGGACCGCCGTCGGGATGTCGACGTAGGTCTGGCCACCACCCTTCGCAGGCCCGGCGCTTCGGCTGCGCTCGATGTGCCAGAAGTCGCCCTTGGTGAGCTGGCGATACCAGATTGCTGCGACGCGCTCCATTCGTCGGTCTCCTTCGACGATCGCGCGACGCGCTACCCGATGGCTACTTCGTCACCCCACGCAACGAAGCCCGGGCGCTCGCGACGCGCGAAGATGTCTATCCGCGGTCCAGGGGACAGGCTTCGCACCAGCTCGTACAGCTCCTCCGGCTTCTCGGAGTGTTGACGACGCTCGGCGAAGACTATGCCCAGAGCATTATTGCGTAAGGTCGGAAGCTTGCCGCGGACCCCAAACACCACGAACTCCGCGCACCACCGCACGTACACGCCCATCCCCATCCGAACGGCGTCCTGAAGGTTCCCGGTGCGAGCGACGGCGGCGACGGGATCCCGCCGAGTCTTCACCCACGGAATGACGCCCTTCGGCTGAAAACCCCAGTACACCGCGAGCTCGTGTGCTTCCGCGATGAACGCTCCCGTGGTCCACAGGTACAGGTGCGCCGCATCAGCGACGATGTCGCGGACCGGGAGACGCTTCAACTCAGCGACCTCAAGTGTCGTGTAGTGATTCCGGGCGCCGCGCGAGCCACCTCGAGAATGATGCACCGGGCTGTATCCGCTCGTGCCGCCGCCGGACAGCTTCCCGCTGTAATCCCAGGGCGGATCGGCCACGACCGCCGTGAACGGCCCAGGGGGAAGGGGCGCGAACAGAGAATCCTCGGGGAGCAGCTCCAACGCCGGAGCGGGCGCCGAGGTCATGCCGCGTCAGCGGGGAGCGGAAGCCGTCCCCCGACTGCGAGCTGCGCGATTGCTCGGAGTTGTTGGGCTCCGGACAACACTTGCCGACTCCAGTCCGAACCGGCCGCACCCAGACCGTAGAGTTCGAGGACGGCGGCGTCGAGCTGAAGATCCAGCGCTTCGGTGGGACGCCGACTCATGTCAACCGCGAGCTTGGCGATGCGGTTCGCGATGGCGCGCGTGTCGCGGCCTTCATCGACATGTGGGATCGGCAAGGCCCGGAGCACCCGCGGAGTTACGTACGGATGAGACCGCCATTCGTGATCGCCACTCTGGCGCAAGTGGAACGCCTGCATAGGTCGCGAGTTAAGCACACCAAGCAGGTAGTCGATGATGCTCTTCGGCGCTGACGAGCTCGGAATGAAGTGAAAGACCGCTTGAATCGTCTGCGCACCGGACTCGTCGATCGCGGCCTGAATACCCACGCCAGTCTTCCGCACGAGCAGCTTTCGCTGGCGGAGGACGATGTCGTCCTTGTATCTGATGCCACGGACCGCGAGTCGGATCTCCCGGCTCGCCTTCACACGATACCGCTCCACGTCGCTCCCAACGACGACCGCCGTCCAATCTGCGGATCCCGCGGACGACGAGAGCGGGCGGATGATCGCTTCGACTGACCCGGGGCCGAGCTCGCGACCGCACACTTCGCAGACGTAGGGTCCGACGCGGGGCAACGCCCTGCTGATCCCGCATTCTGGGCAGCGGCAAACCCGGCCGTCCTTCCCGATCTCAACCCCGCGCCCCCAGACGACGAGATCGTCCCAGGCAAACCCCGACCGTCGGCTCATCTGGAAGAAGGGCACTTCGTCTGCGCGGACGTCCAGATCAAATTCCGCGTGCGGGTTCGCCGCAAACCTGGACTGGGAGACCTCGTGGAACTCCAGCGCGTCGTCCAGAGACAGGGTCCCGCGTATCAGCTCATCTCGTCTGTCGAAGTGGAGCCGGGCGCAGAGGACCCTCGTATCGCTTCCAGCCTCCGCGCGCCGCGCCACAAGGAGCAACGTTCCCCGGAATACCCCATCGAAGATTCCTTCACCCAGCCGAACGAGGCGGAGGAGTTGCGTCTCGGCCAGCAGGAGCCGCCTCGTTGCCTCGTGCTCGGGCAGGAGGAGTGAGTCTGGGAGCACGAGCCCGATTACTCCGCCAGGCGCAACAGCTCGGACGGCGGCCTCTACGAACAGGTCGTAGCTGTCGAACTGCCCTCGGGCCAGAGTGAAGCCCGCCTCGCGATACGCGGTGGCGGTTCGCGGCAAGGAAGCGCCCCACGGCGGATTCGCGATTACGACATCTGGCTTGAAGCCGTACAGGTCGGCGAGCGGGAGAGTGAGCCCGTCGCCCTTAAGCACGGTGGCGTCAGCGCCGAGCCGCTGACGAGCATCTTGGAGCGCACCCCCGTCGACGTCCACAGCGAGCATGCGGACGCTGCCTGGCCGGGCCGCGCATTTCACCGCCTCGAGGAGCTCGCCGTCCCCCGATGCGGGATCCAGCGCCGTCAAGACATGATCGACGTTGCCGGCGGCCGCCACGAGCTGGGAGCCGAGCCATGTAGCGATCGCGCGTGGCGTGTAGTACGCCCCGAGAGCCTTTCGCTCGGCGCCCCCCATGCTCCTCACGCCGTGCCTCCGCCAGAGGCCGATCGCTTGCGCTTCTGACGCGGACGGTTCCAGTAGGCGCTCTTGCATTGCGGGCAGACGACCGGCTCCTTCGTGCTCTTACGGGGGACCCACTCGTGGCCGCATCGTTCGCATCGGTAGCCCGGCAGCGTGATCTTGGCCACGCCGCAGTTTACCTTATGAGTGGATAGTAATAGGGATCCCCGTTACATCGCATCTTACTGACACGTGAATTGCGGTATATGAGTTAACGGTAGGAACCGCTCAGGAAGCTCGGGCGCGCCACGCGTTAGAGGGCCACGCAGGGCAGCGCGTCACCAAACTCGAGAGTCCGGACAGCTCCGGTGTCGCGCGGCGGGACCTACGGCCCAGTTCGTGCGGGGATGCGGTGTGTGGCCACTAGGACGCGATCCACCTAGTGGGCCGCCGAAGTGTCGGGGTCGCGTACTGTGGGGACGCGACCTTGATGAGGATGAGCGGGTAGGCGTACTTGATGTCCGACATTGAGAGCGGCTCCTGCCAGTCCCGGTCCAGCGGCCCCCGCTGTGAAGGCGGCCCACTGTAAGCCGCGCCTGATTATCAACCGCTTATCGTCCGAACGGGTAGAGTGCAAAGCAGGTGCGCACCTTCATCGGACTGGGCGGCAACATCGGTGAGCCGGCCGCTGCATTCCGGGCCGCGGTCGCGGAGCTGCGCGCCATCGGCCAGGTCGTCAGGGTCTCCTCCCTGTACGACAGCGTGCCGCACGACCTGCCGGGCCGCCGCGATCAGCCGCACTTCCTGAACGCCGCGCTCGAGCTGGAGACCGACCTCGAGCCGCCTGAGCTGCTGGCCGAGCTCAAGCGCCTGGAGCTGGCACTGGGACGGGACCCGAACGCCCGCCGATGGGGGCCGCGCAGCATCGACCTCGACATCCTGGCCATCGACGGCCGATGCGTCACCGATCCCGAGAACGACCTCATCGTGCCGCACCCGCGCCTCCAGGAGCGCCGGTTCGCGCTGGAGCCGGTCGCCGAGCTGGACCCGCAGCTGCGGCCGTGGCGCGGGTGCAGCGACCTGCGGGTGGAGCTGACGATCTCCGATCTGCTGGCCACCGTCTCGCAGCAGGAGGTTGCGCGCATCGGCGGCCCCGACTGGGCGGACCCGGTCTCGCTCAACTAGCCGATGGATCGGTCGAGAGCACCATCCGCGCCTACTTCGAGGCCCTCACCCGGGCCGATGTCGACGGGGTCGTCGCGCTAGACGCGAGGGGCGGCTAGAGGCGCACCTTCGGCGGGTTGCCCGGGTCCCACATGTGGACCGTGTCGATGAATCGCACCAGGCCGCGCTTGTAGCTCATCATCAGCGAGTGCGTCCGCGCGCCGCCGCCGAAGAAGCGGACGCCACGCAGCAGCTCGCCATCGGTCACGCCGGTGGCGCAGAAGACGACCTCCTTGCCGGAGGCGAGGTCATCGGTCATGTAGATGCGCTCGGTGTCGTCCACGTCGACGCCCATCACTCGGGCGCGCTCCTTCTCCTCGTCCGAGCGCCACTTGAAGCGTGCCTGGATCTCGCCGCCAAGGCACTTCAAAGCGGCCGCCGACAGCACGCCCTCCGGCGCGCCGCCGATGCCCATCACCGCATGCACGCCGGTGCCCGACACCGCCACGCTGATGGCCGCGGTCAGGTCACCGTCGCCGATGAGCTTGATGCGCGCCCCGGTGGCGCGCACCTCGGCGATGAGCGACTCGTGCCGCGGCCGGTCCAGGATGACCACCGTGATGTCCCACACCTTGCGACCCAGCGCATCCGCAATGGTCTGGAGCGTCTTCTCGACCGGATCGTCCAGGCTCACCCTGCCCGCCGCGCCCGGCCCCACGATGAGCTTGTCGAGGTACGTGTCTGGGGCGTGCATCAGTCCGCCGGGCTCCGCCGCGGCCAGCACGGCGGTCGCGTTCGGCGAGCCGGTGGCGACGAGGTTGGTTCCCTCCAGCGGATCCACCGCGATGTCCACCTGCACCGCCGCGTCGGCATTGCCGACCTGCTCGCCGATGTAGAGCATGGGCGCCTCGTCGCGCTCGCCCTCGCCGATGACGATGGTGCCGCTGATATCGGCGTCGTCCATGGCCTTGCGCATGGCGGTCACAGCCGCCTGGTCCGCCCCGTTGCGGTCGCCGCGCCCCATGAGCCGCGCGGCGGCGATCGCCCCCGCCTCGGTCGCCCGCACCGCTTCCGCGATAATGAGCTTGTCGATCGTCTTCGGAGGTGTTGTAGTATCCATCAATGATCACCGTACCAGAGGCCGCGCGGCGCCTCGGCCGCGACCCCGAGACCATCCGCCGCTGGATCCGGTCCGGACGGCTGAAGGCCAGCAAGGTCGGCACGCAGCACGTGATCGAGGAGTCGGACCTCGACGGCCTTGCCGCCGATGAGGAGCTGCCGTTGCCTCCGGAATGGCGTTTCCTGCCCGATGGTCGTCCCGCGCCCAACGCCGTGCGAGCCGTGCGGTTGGCGCGAGAGGGCCACTGAGCCGTGGTGATCGACGCGAGCGTCGTGGTGAAGGCGTCCACCACCAGCCGCACGCTGGGCGCCCTCGCCCGCCATCCCCTTGCGGCGCCGACCCTGATGTGGTCGGAGGCCGCGTCGGCGCTGCGGCAGCAGCAGTGGCGGGGGGAGATCTCCGCCGATCAGGCTCGCGAAGGGCTCGCCTGGCTCATCGGCATCCAGGTTGACGCGCACGACAGCCGCGAGATCCTGGACGCCGCGTGGCGAGTCGCGACGCAGCTGGGGTGGGCCAAGACGTACGACGCCGAATACATCGCGCTTGCGCGCCGGCTTCGCGTCCCGCTCGTCACGCTCGACGCACGCCTTCGGCGCTCCGCCGGCCGCGTCGTGGAGGTCATCGGTCCGACAGAAGCCTGATCGGTCCTTCATCGGCTCATCGGCTCAATGGCGGAAGTGGCGCCGGCCGGTGAAGACCATCGCCAGGTGATGCTTATCAGCCACCTCGATGGCCATCTCGTCGCGGATGCTGCCGCCGGGCTGGATGATGGCCGTCACCCCGGCCTGCGCCGCGATCTGGATGCCGTCCGGGAACGGGAAGTAGGCATCCGAGGCCATGACGCTCAAAGGCGTGCGGTCGCCGGCCTTGCGCAGCGCCACCTCGACGCTCACCACGCGGCTCGGCTGCCCGGCGCCCATGCCGATCATGGCGTGCTTCTTGGCCAGCACCACCGCGTTCGACTTCACGTGGCGCACGGCGCGCCATGCGAACAGCAGGTCGGTGAGCTCCTCCAGCGTCGGCCGTCTCTGCGTCACCGTCTGGAGCTTGTCGCGGTCCTCCTCCAGGTTGTCGAAGGTCTGGACCAGCAGTCCGCCGCCGATGCGCTTGAAGTCGAAGCGGCCGATGCCCAGCTCGTCCCCGTCGCCGGTTGACTCCGGCACCTCCACGATCTCGAAGCCGCGCTTGGTCCGCAGGATCTCCAGGGCCTCCGCGGTGTAGCCGGGAGCCACGATGGCCTCGAAGAAGCCGGGGCGGATGGCGCGCGCGGTCTTGTCGTCGATGACCCGATTGGAGCCGATGATCCCGCCGTACGCGCTGACGCTGTCGCCCTCGAGGGCCAGTCGAAACGCCTCCGCGAGGTCCACGGTGCTCGCCAGGCCGCACGGGTTGCCGTGCTTGACGATGACCATGGCCGGCGTCCGGAAGTCGCTGGCGATGCTCCACGCCGCGTCGAGGTCCAGCAGGTTGTTGAAGCTCAGGTCCTTCCCCGCGATCTGGTGCGCGGCGCTGATGCTGCCGCCGGAATGCGCGGGATCGGTGTAGAAGGCGCCCAGCTGGTGCGGGTTCTCGCCGTAGCGCAGGTCCGCCTTCTTCTCCACGACCATGGTCAGGCGGCTCGGGAAGACGGTGCCGCCGGTGACGTTGAGGTAGCTCGCGATCTGCGCGTCGTACGCGCCGGTCAGGGCGAACGCCTCCGCCGCCAGCTTCTGCCGGGTCTCGGGACTCACCTGCCCGTGCGTCTTGATGTCGCGCATGACCGACGCGTACTGCGTCGGGCTCGAGACGGCCGCCACGCCCGGGAAGTTCTTGGCCGCCGCGCGCAGGAGCGCCACGCCGCCGATATCGATCTTCTCGAGCGCCTGGTCGAGCGTCGTATCCGGCTCGCGGACCGTCTTGGCGAACGCGTAGAGGTTGACGACCACGATGTCGATCTGCTCGATGCCGTGCTCGGCCAGCTGGGCGAGGTGATCGGGCTGGTCCCTCCGCGCCAGGAGCGCCGCGAAGATGGCGGGATGGAGGGTCTTGACCCTGCCGCCCAGGATCTCGTTCGTCTCCGTGAGCTCCGATACCGGCCTGACGCCCTTGATCCCACCCTCGGTGAGGTGCGCGCGGGTGCCATCGGTCGCGAACAGCTCGGTGCCGGCATCGGTCAGGCCGCGGGCAAGCTCGACAATGCCTTCGCGATCACTGACGGAGAGCAGGGCGCGCAATCGACGTCCTCAGGTAGCTAGCGGCTTCGGGTTGGGCGTGGCCGCTCGGGGCTGCCGATTATATCGGGCCGCCGGTCCCGTGCCGATCGGGTTCGCCGGTGCCTGGTCCGAACTCGAACTTGCCGCTGGGTGCAAGCAACTACGAGGATGCGTCCGCAATCTGGTCGCACATTGTCGTTCGCCGCAAACGGTGAGCAGCCAGCGGCTCGATTTCGCCGCCCGAGAGGCTCATCTTCGTAGTTGCTGCCACCTGGCGACAATCGGCGACGAATTCCGCCGCTGCGGCAGGACGCCGGACCTGCACGTATCGTTGCGCAGTGACGGTTTCGATCCGCGACGCCCGACCAGATGACGCCGAGGAAATCGCCAAGGTTCATGTCGAGACGTGGCAGTCCGCGTACCGCGACATCCTGCCGGCCGAGTTCCTGTGCGGGCTATCGGCGAATCTCGACCGCCGGACGGACTGGTGGCGGGAGCAAATTGGCTCCGCCCAGCCACCTCGCCACACGTTCGTGGCTGTGGACGATGGCGAGCTGGTCGGATTCGCCGACATCGGTCCCAGCCGCGGTTCGGATGCCGATCCGCTGCGGGTCGGCGAGCTCAACGCGATCTATGTCCTACCGAGCGCGTGGGGCCGAGGAGTCGGTCAGGCGCTCATGGCCGAGACGATCGCCCGCCTCGGCGCGGCAGGCTTCAGCCTTGTAACTCTATGGGTGCTCGAGGGCAACCATCGCGCCAGGCGTTTCTACGAGGCCGCCGGCTGGGATGCTGACGGATCCGTAAAGGACGAGGCCATCGGCGACGTCGTAGGTCGCGAGGTCCGATACCGAATGGAGCTCAAAGATGAGTTGTAGATCTGCTCGAGGATTAGCTGGTGCGGTCTGCTTCCTGAGCGTGGTCGCGCTGGCGGGATGTGGCCTTCTTCCGGGGCCGACGGGGCTCGACCGGGGCGATCCCACGATGGCCGTCGAGTACGAGAACCGATCGGAACAGCGCTACGCACTGACGCTCGCCGAAGGGGACGTCCTTCGCGGGTATGGCGAGATCCTGCCGTGCAGCGCGAATGGAACCGGGATGAACCTGGCAGAGCCGTTCAGCGTCGGGCTCACGCGCCTCGCGCCCGGGATGGGGGAGGTCACGCAGCCGGGCCGCGAAGTGGTCGATTGGACGGCGTTCCGCGAGGCCGGCGGCGACGAGTTCGTGCTCGTGATCATCGAAGCTGACGAGACGGTGACCATCGCCACGATCGATGAGCGGCGGTCGATCCAGGGCGGGTTCTGCCCTTGATTGCAGCTTGCGAGATCAGTCGTAGAGGCGCTCGACGACCTGCATCAGTCGCATGTCCGGTGGTGAGCCCTGGCAGTTCTTGTCGATGCTGCTGACGGCCGCATCGACGACCTCCGCCTCCGTGGAGTTCGGCGGCATCTGCTGCGCGACGCGGACGGCCTCCAGCCGGGTCTCCGTGAGCCACTTCGTCAGCGAGGCTCGGGTGCCGGCCGACCACTCGGACCAGTCCCCACACGTGGCCGTGGCCGGCTGAGCGCAGTTCTCCTCGTGGTCCTCGATAGTGCCGGATGCCGCACCGGTGCCCATGTCCAGCAGGTAGCTGTTGTCGGCGGCAACGGATTCGGCGTCGGCGACGAACAGGAGGGCGGTGCGGTCATTCGAGGTCTCGAAGACGACGTGCCTACCCGGGATCCCGCCGATACCGGCGCGGCCCACCTCGAGCACAAGGCCGCTGGACCAACCCAGGGCCATGATTGCGTGGACGTCCTCCTCCAGCAGGCCGAAGCAGCGCACCGGCTGGAGGTACACCCCGCCGCTGCCGGGACGGATGTCGAGCTGATCCTCGTAGACCTGGCGCACTCGGCGGTCACTCGCCTCCACCACGAGGAGCTCCAACGTCGCAGAGGCGCCACCTTCTCGCACCCGCAGCCCCACGGCATCGCCGCCGACCATGACAACCGCGTCCTCGGGGAGCCCGAGGGCCGCCGCCGCTTCTGATCTGTCCATTCCCAGCCCGAACACGCGGCCGACATCGGCGCCGAAGGATCGGTCGCCCAGGAACAACGCGCCCGTGACCACGATGAGGACGACGGCCACCGCCGCCACGCCGATGAGGCCTCTGTGCCAGGACACGGTGCTTCCCTCCTCTGGAACGGCCATGCGCATTAGCTCGCGGACGTCGCCCGCGCGCTCCGGGGCGAGGTCGTGGCCGATGGACTCGAGGTCTGCATCGAAGCGACGCAGGAGGGCGAAGGCCCGGGCGCACTCGGCGCACGCCGCCACGTGTGCGGCCTGGTCCCGCGTCAGATCGACCTCGGCGAACCGGGCCTCGAGCACCGAGGGGGTGGTGGCGCATCGGCTCATGGCTCCAGCCCTTCGGCCCGCAGCCAGGCCGCGTGAAGCCGCTTCCGGGTGCGGGCGATGATGGTTCGTACGTTCGTGTGCGTCAGGTCCAGGAGCCCGGCGATCTCCTCGAGCCGATAGCCGTGGCCATAGTGCAGCAGCAGGACGGTCCGATCCCGTGGCGCGAGCTGCTCGACGAGCTCGCGCAGGCCGACGTCGGGTGGGGCCGCGCGCCGCGGTAGGAGTGCTGGCAGCAGCTCGCGCAGGCGCCGACCACGGCGGTGATGGCTGAAGGCGAGGTTGACCGCGATGCGGGTCAGCCACGGCTCGAAGGCCGCGTCGTCGCGGAGCTGTCCGAACCGCCGCCTGGCGAGCAGATAGGTGTCCTGCACCACGTCCTCCGCATCCGCCTCGCCAACCAGCGAGGTCGTGATCCGCAGAAGCCGTTCGCGAGCCAGTGCGAAGCGAGCGTCGAAATCGGCGCGCGCATCGGTCACCGGTGACGCCTCGATGACGTCCGCGGTGCCTGCCGGCTCGAGCAAACGGCCTCTCCTCCCGTTCAGTTGCGTGTGTGATGCGCGGCCACCGAAGGATGTTGCAGCGATCCGGCAAGCAGCGCCTTCACAGATCGCTACGATTCGGGTGGGTCGGGGGAAGGTCCGCCGATTGCATAACCACCGACGAAACGTCCGCTACGAGTGCCCCGTTAGCGATGTCCGACCTCTGGAGCCTGCGGCGCCGGTCCCGCCGCGCCCTCGACCGTGCCGAGCTGGCGCGCGTCCCCGAGCGTCCGCGGGGGGTCAACCGGATCCAGCCGCTCATCGACGCGGCGCGGGCAGCCGGAGTCAGCATCGAGGAGCTGGACGAGGACCACGTGCGGCTTCGCTACGACGCGCGCGAGCGCGACCAGTGGCTGGCCATCGAGGACATCTACGAGGGCGTACACGGGCACGCGACGCTGGAGGGAGAGGGCCGCACCGAGGCGGCGCCGGACAACTGGATGGTCGTCCACTTCGACTTCTCGTCGTGCGGCACGAGCATGGCGCCGTAGCCCGACCGCGCCGGACCGATGCTAGACTCGGCCGCCGATGAACGTCCTCACCGATCCCTTCGCGCCGACCACCTATCCCGACCTGTTCACCTGGATGTGGGTGGCCGGGATCCTCATCAGCATCGGCTCCATCGCGGTCTACAACCTCGCGCAGCGCCGATACCGCCGCTACCCCGAGATCCTGGCGCTCCACGAGTGGGTCTTCTGGCCGATCGTGACGACCTGGGGCGTCATCCCGCTCCTCGTCGTGATCGGCGTGCCGCTGCTCATCCAGCTGGTGATCGTGCTGACCGGCATCGGGTTCGCCGCGCACGCGGTCTTCGTCCGCTTCCCGCCTCGCATCGCTGCGGCCAACAACGAGATCCAGCGCCGCCGCTTCGTCCCGCCCCCTCGCCGATCGACGCCGGAGAAGTCGCGTCCCACGCCCGCCGGACGCCGCCGCAAGCAGCGCTGACCCGCCCGGACAGAGACCGAGGCCCCGGCTTGCGCCGGGGCCTCGATGCCGTCGGTCAGGAGACCGCTAGAGGTACTTTGCGAACTGCCTGCTGTACAGCCAGTTGAGGTCGTCCGCGGTGTCGAGGCGATACACGCCGGCGCGTCCCGCGCAGGTGGAGGTGTACCCGAACGAGGTCACTGCGACCAGGAGTCCGTTGTAGAACGTCGGGCCACCCGAATCCCCGAAGCAGGTCCCACCGGTCTTCGAGTTGTTCGAGAGATGGATCGCGAAATCCCCGACGTACTGCATCAGCTTCGGCGTCGCGATCATCCGGATGCGTTCGGCCTGGGTGTTATTCACGGAGGCAGGGCCCGCCGGATACGATGACTGGAGCCCGTAACCGACGGTGATGAAGGACGTGCCGACGGCGAGCCCGTCAAGCAGACCGGCGTCATCCTGTCCCAGCAGCGTGGCATAGGTGCCGTCCGCGGTGACGTACCCCTTGCCGTCCAGCACGACGACGCCGAGGTCGTGCGTGTAGAACGCGTTGGGGTCGTAGTCCGGATGCGTGTACGGAGTGCCACTGGCGTCGCCCTCCGTCGGGTAGTTGTGAAGCGCAGCGTCCCTCAGGTCCACGTCGAACCAGATCTCGACGTGGTCAGCTCCGTCCGTGCAGTGGCCCGCTGTGATGAACAGCTTCGGCGACACGAGCGTGCCGCTGCATCGCCACGAAGGCACGCCGTCGACGTACGCGACCATGAGGCCGACGTAGGGGTAGTCATTATTGGTGTCGACCACTCCACCCTTGGTGATGGCGCTCGTCGGCGCGACCATGACCATCAGCAGCGCGGTGATGGCCACGAGTGTCGCGAGCAGCGACTTCGGCCCCTTGGAACGGTGCATAGAGTCCTCCACTCAAAAGCTGACGCGGGTTGTCCAGGACCGATGGCGCTAGGGGACGTCGCGAAGGATCGAGGACGTCCGGTGCGGTGTCGCGCCGGTTCTCCCGGTGGCCTGGCCCGGCGATCCCGGGGGCCGATCAAGTCCATGCAGGATACCCGAACTCGACCCCAAAAGTCGAGAGTCAATTCAGGTTTGACTCGACGGCCGGTTTCGTGCCGCACCGGTTGTTTCGGCGGCCGATCCTTGACGTGCGCGGTCACGCTCAGGTACGGTCGCCACCGCAACGAAGCATCCGCAGAGGAGACAGCGACATGTCCGATACCGCAGGGACGGTCCTTCGCGCGTCGCGTCTCCGGACGGAGCTCGCGGGCTAGCATCCAGCTTCTCAACAGAAGCCGCTCGCCTGTTTGGGCCGCCCGCCGGGGCGGCCCTTGTCATTCCTGGGCCGATGCGCGACGCAGCCGACGCCGTCCCATCACCCCGACCCAGGAGATCATAGCGTTGTCTCGTTCCCACGACTTCCGATCCGCGCATCGCCGAGAGGCGCATCGCGCGAAACCAACGTCATTCCGCTGCGTGAACTGTCGACTCGACGTCCCGACCGATGCGCCCGGCACGCAGCACCGCAACCACTGTCCAGCCTGCCTCTGGTCGCGCCACGTGGACGACCAGCCGGGCGACCGCGCCATGCTCGACGAGTGCGGCTCCGGCATGGAGCCGATCGCGATCAGCGTCCGCGGCCGCGGGGAGTGGGTGATCATCCACCGCTGCACGGGCTGCAGCGAGCTGGACGCCAACCGATCGGCCGGCGACGACTCGCCGCTCCTCCTGCTGCGGCTGGCGGTCAAGCCGCTGGCGCTGTCACCGTTCCCGCTCGATCGGCTGGCGCTCGTGTAGGCGCTGATCGGTCCGGAGAGGCCGACGCGCCGCCGATAGGACGCCCGAAGGGCCCGTCAGGCGGGGACCGGCTCCTCCGGCGCGGGCTCAGAGGGCTCGCCGGGGGCGCCGGCGACCTTCCCGAAGACAAGCTGCGCGTCGCGCGCATCGACGCCGACTGTGTCGCCGGCAACGAACTCGCCTCCGAGCAGCCGGCGGGCGAGCGGGTTCTCGAGCTCGCGCTGGATCGCTCGGCGCACTGGCCGGGCGCCGTACACGGGGTCGTAGCCCTCGCGCGCGAGGTGGGTGAGGGCCGCATCGGTCACTTCGAGGGTGATGCCGGCCTCGGTGAGACGGCGAGCGGTGCCGTCCACGAGCAGACCGACGATCTGGCGCAGCTGGGCCTCGTCGAGCGGGCGGAAGACGATGATCTCGTCCACGCGGTTGAGGAACTCGGGGCGGAAGTGATCCCGCAGCTGCTCGCGGACCTTCTCGGCGGCGCCCTCGAAGGCATGCGGTCCGGCCTCCGCGGCCTCGATGAGCATGGTCGAGCCGATGTTGCTGGTCATGATGATGACCGTGTTCTTGAAGTCGACGGTGCGGCCCTGCGAGTCGGTGAGGCGGCCGTCGTCGAGCAGCTGGAGCAGGACGTTGAAGACGTCGGGGTGCGCCTTCTCGATCTCGTCGAACAGCACCACCTGGTACGGGCGCCGGCGGACGGCCTCCGTGAGCTGCCCGCCCTCCTCGTAGCCGACGTAGCCGGGCGGGGCGCCGACCAGGCGAGAGACGGCGAACTTCTCCATGTACTCACTCATGTCGATGCGCACCAGGGCGCTCTCGTCGTCGAACAGGAACTCGGCGAGGGCCCGGGCGAGCTCCGTCTTCCCGACGCCGGTCGGGCCCAGGAAGATGAATGAGCCGATGGGCCGCTTGGGATCCTTGAGCCCGGCCCGGGCGCGACGGATGGCGTCGCTGACCGCCTGCACGGCCTCGTCCTGGCCAATGAGCCGCTGGTGGAGCCGGTCCTCCATCTTCAGCAGCTTCTCCGTCTCGCCCTCCAGGAGGCGGCTGACCGGAACGCCGGTCCAGCGCGCCACGACCTGGGCGATGTCGTCCGCGTCGACCTCCTCCTTGACCAAGACGGAGCCCGACGTCTTGAGCTCGTGGAGCCGCTCCTCCTGCTCGGCCAGCTGCCGCTGGAGCTCCGGCAGCCGCCCGTACATCAGCTCGCTGGCCGTTTGAAGGTTGCCGGCGCGCTGCGCCGCCTCGATCTCCGGCTGGAGCCGCTCCATCTCCTCGCGGATGGCGCGGATGGACGAGACGATCTCCTTCTCCGCGTTCCACTGGCCCTTCATCGCGTCGCCGCGCTCGCGGAGGTCCGCCAGCTCCTTCTCGAGCGCCGCCAGGCGCGCCTTCGACGCGTCGTCGCGCTCCTTGCGCAGCGCCTCGCGCTCGATCTCGAGCTGCATCCGGCGCCGCTCGATCTCGTCGAGCTCGGCCGGCATCGAGTCCATCTCCATGCGCAGGCGGCTGGCGGCCTCGTCGACGAGGTCGATCGCCTTGTCGGGCAGGAAGCGCTCGGTGATGTAGCGGTTCGAGAGCACCGCGGCCGCCACCAGCGCGGAGTCGGTGATGCGCACGCCGTGGTGCACCTCGTACCGCTCGCGCAGGCCGCGCAGGATGCTGATGGTGTCCTCGACGCTCGGCTGGTCGACGAGGATCGGCTGGAATCGGCGCTCGAGCGCGGCGTCCTTCTCGATGTGCCTGCGGTACTCGTCGAGCGTCGTCGCGCCGATGCAATGGAGCTCGCCGCGCGCCAGCATCGGCTTCAGGAGGTTCGAGGCATCCATGGCGCCCTCGGCGGCGCCCGCCCCGACGACGGTGTGCAGCTCGTCGATGAACAGGATGATCTGGCCGTCCGAGTCGGTGACCTCCTTGAGGACGGCCTTGAGCCGTTCCTCGAACTCGCCCCGGTACTTGGCGCCCGCCACCAGCGCGCCGAGGTCGAGGGAGACCACCCGCCGGTCCCGCAGTCCCTCGGGCACGTCGCCGCGCACGATGCGCTGGGCCAGCCCCTCCGCGATCGCCGTCTTGCCCACGCCGGGCTCGCCGATGAGCACCGGGTTGTTTTTCGTGCGACGGCTGAGGACCTGGATGACGCGCCGGATCTCCTCGTCGCGGCCGATGACCGGGTCAAGCACGCCCTTTCGGGCAAGCTCGGTCAGGTCGCGCCCGTACTTCTCGAGCGCGTTGTAGCTGCTCTCGGGGTTCTCGTTCGTCACGCGGTGCGAGCCTCGGATCTGGGTCAGGGCCTCGAGTACCGCGTCGGCTGCCACTCCCGCCTGGCCGAGGACGCGCGCTGCGCTGCTGTCGCCGGCCTCGATCACCGCGAGCAGCAGGTGCTCGGTGGAAACGTACTGGTCTCGCATCCGCTCCGCCACCTGGTGGGCATCGGTCAGGACGCGGCGCGCCTCGTTCGAGAGCGTCAGCTGCGCGGCCGTGCCGCTCACCTTCGGCAGCTTGGCGAGCTCCGCGCGCAGCGCTTCAGCGATGGTGCCCGGTGACACGCCGATGCGCTGCAGGACCTGGGGAACCACTCCGTCCGGCTGCTCCGTGAGCACGAGCAGCACGTGCGCCACCTCGAGCTGGGGGTGGCCCTCGCTCTCGGCGAGCTGCTGCGCGGAGACGATGGCCTCGGTCGCCTTCTGCGTGAACCGGTCGGTTCTCATGATCTGATCCCTAGTTCTGGCGCGCCCGCGGGTTGGGCTGCGGGTGCCTGTTGGCGAACTTCTCGAAGTCCGCGCGTGCCTTCTCGTCGAGCTTCGGGAGCACGACCCGGGCCTTGACCACGAGGTCGCCCTTGCCGCCTCCCGAGCGCTTCGGCAGGCCGCGGCCGGCGATGTGGATCTCCTGCCCGTTCTGGGTGTTGGGCCGGATGCGGAGCTTCACGCTTCCGGTGGGCGTGGGCACCGGGACCTCGGCGCCGAGCAGCGCCTCGGCCAACGCCAGGGGCAGCTCCACGTGCAGGTCTGCACCCTGGCGGACGAAGCGCGGGTCCGGTATGACGCGCACGTTGATCACGAGGTCGCCGCCATCCACGGCCCCGCGCAGCCTGACCCTGGAGCCGTCGCTGACGCCCGGCGGGATCTTCACGTGGAGGCGCTTGCCGTTCACGTTGACCAGCCGCTCGCCGCCGCGGACGACCTCTTCCAGCGTCACCTCCGCGGTTGCCTCCGCCGCGGGGCCAACCTTCGGCGCTGCGCTGCGGGTCCCGGCCCGCCCGGAGCGACCGCCGCCGGCGAGGTCGGAGAGGTCGACGAACTCGAAGCCACCGCCGCCGAAGCCGCTGCCGCCTCCACCGCCCGCCGTTCCGCCGGCGCCGCCGAAGAACTGGCGGAAGAAGTCGCTGAAGCCGCCGAGGTCTTCCGCAGGTGACGTCCGGTACGTCCACTGCGTCCCGCCGGGTGCGCCGCCGAAGCCGGCCCAGTCGGTCGCCCCGCCGGATCCGTACCCCGTCTGCTCGTACGCCTGCCAATTGGCGCCGAGCTCGTCGTAGCGCTTGCGCTTCTCGACATCGGTGAGGACCGCCTGCGCCTCGTTGACTTCCTTGAAGCGCCTCTCGGCCGCGGCGTCGCCGGGGTTGCGGTCCGGATGGAGCTCGCGCGCGAGGCGGCGATAGGCCTTCTTGATGTCGGCCTGGCTCGACGTCTTCGGCACGCCAAGGATCGCGTAGTAGTCCTTGTACTCCATCGGGCCGTCTCCGGCCCTACGCCGGCTGCCCCGCCGGCGGCTGGTCCTTGGGGGTCTCGCCGGCCGCGGGGATCGGTGCCGACTCGGCCGGCTTCCGCGCCCGCCGTGGCCGCCGCGTGACCTGGCTCTGTCGCTGCTGACGCTCGGCCTTGATCCGGGCCGCCGAACGCGGCGCCTCGATCAACGCTTCGGCAAGCACCTCGTCCATGTTCTCGACCGGCACGATGCGGAGTTGCTCGCGCACCTCCTCGGGCACGTCGACCAGGTCCTTCTCGTTCCGCTTGGGGATGAGGACCGTCTTCACCCCGGCGAGGTGGGCCGCGAGCAGCTTGCTCTTGAGCCCGCCGATGGGCAGGACCCTGCCACGCAGGGTGATCTCGCCGGTCATTGCGAGGTCTCGCCGGACCGGCTTGCCCGTGAGCAGGCTCGCCATGGCGGTTGCCATCGTCACGCCGGCCGACGGGCCGTCCTTGGGCGTGGCACCCGCCGGAACGTGGATATGCAAGGTGGACTTCTCGAACGATCCGGGGTCGATCCCCAGCTCCTTGGTGCGCGCGCGGATGAAGCTCAACCCGGCGCGAGCCGACTCCTGCATCACGCTGCCGAGCTGACCGGTGAGGATGAAGTCGTCCTTGCCGTCCATGCGCGTGGCCTCGACCTGCACGATGTCGCCCCCGGCGTCACTGACGACGAGGCCGGTCACCATGCCGATCTGGTCCTCCGCTTCGAGCTCGCCATAGTCGAAGCGCGCGGGGCCGAGGTAGTCCTCGAGCTCCTCGGGCTTCACCACGACGCTCGTCTCGGCATTGCCCGCCACGCGGCGAGCGACCTTGCGGGCCACGTTGGCGATCTCGCGCTCGAGGTTGCGCACCCCGGCCTCGCGGGTGAACGCCTGGATGAGCCGCACCAGCGACGCCTCCTCGAACTGGAGGTTCTCCGCCGTCAGGCCGTGGTTCTCGAGCTGCTTCGGCATGAGGAAGCGCTCGGCGATGCGAACGCGCTCCAGCTGCGTGTAGCCGGGGAGCTGGATGACCTCCATCCGGTCGCGGAGCGCCGGTGGGATGGTGTCGAGCATGTTGGCGGTGGCGATGAACAGCACCTTCGACAGGTCGAACGGCACCTCGAGGTAGTTATCGGCGAAGGTGTTGTTCTGCTCGGGGTCGAGCACCTCCAGCAGGGCCGATGACGGATCGCCGCGGAAGTCCATCCCGACCTTGTCGATCTCGTCGAGCATGAACACCGGGTTCGCGGAGCCCGCGGTCTTGATGTTCTGCATGACTCGGCCCGGCAGCGCGCCGATATACGTGCGCCGATGGCCACGGATCTCCGCCTCGTCGTGGATGCCGCCGAGGCTCATCCGAACGAACTTGCGGCCCATCGCCCGCGCGATGCTCTTGCCGAGGCTCGTCTTGCCGACGCCGGGCGGGCCCACGAACAGGAGGATGGGGCTGCGGATCTTCTCGGCCAGCTTGCGCACGGCCATGTACTCGACGATGCGCTCCTTCGGCTTCTCGAGGCCCCAGTGATCCTCGTTGAGGATCTTCTCGGCCTCGTCGAGGTCAAGGTTGTCATCGGTCTCGATGCCCCATGGCAGGCTGACCAGCCAGTCGACGTAGGTGCGGATGACGCCCTGCTCCGGTGAGGCGCTCGGGATGCGCGAAAGGCGGTCCACCTCCTTGAGCGCCCGGGCCTTGACCTCCTCGGGCATGCCCGATGCCTCGACCCGCTCGCGCAGGTCGCTGGCCTCGGCGACGGCGGGGTCGTCCTCGCCGAGCTCCTTCTGGATGGCCTTCATCTGCTCGCGCAGGATGTACTCGCGCTGGGTCTTGTCCATCTCGGACTTGACCTCGCTCTGGATCCTGCCCTTGAGCTCGAGGACCTCGATCTGCTTGGCGAGGAACTGGCTCGCGAGGCGGAGCCGATCGGCGATGTCCACCGTCTCGAGCAGCTCCTGGCGCTGCTCCGTGGTCATCTCGGGGCTGTAGGCGGTCATGTCGGCGAGCAGCCCGCCGTCGGTGATGTTGCGGGCGGCCACGGCGACCTCCGGCGGCACGGGGGCTCCGGAGTTCACGTACTGCTCGATCTGGGCGTGGATCGAGGCCATGAGCGCCTCGACCTCGAGCGTCTTCTCGGTCGCGTCGTCGATGATCTCGACGCGCGCCTCGAGGTGCGGCTCGGTCTGGAGCAGGTCGAGCAGCCGGATCCGGCGCCGGCCCTGGACGATGGCGCGGATGGTGCCGTCCTGGAGGCGGATTACCTGGGCGATCTTTGCCAGCGTGCCGATGGTGTAGAGCTCGTCGACGCTGCCGATCTCCTCCTGCTCGCTCGAGCGCTGGGTGACGAGCGCGACGGGCTGGGAGGTGCGCACGGCGCGGTCGAGCGCCTTGACGCTGCGGTCGCGGCCGACCTGGAGCGGGACGATCATCTCCGGAAAGATGACGGTGTCGCGAAGCGCGACCAGCGGGAGCACCTGGAGCTTGTCGAGCTCCTGGTCCTCGTCCGCCTCGTCGGTCGCTGGCTGTGGGATGTCGGGTGTTTCTTCAGTTGCCACTGGGATCCGCTCCTCGGGTCGTTGCCTCGACGAGCTCCGGCTCGTCGGTCGCTTCTGCGAAGCGCTCCACATCGGCCTCGTCGAACAGATCGTATACTCGGATCTTTCCGAGCTCCTCGAGCTGAAGGATGACCCGGACGCCGGCGAGGTTCACTCGGTGGCGCCGCGTCATGAAGCGGATGATTCGAACGCGCTTGATGTCCGCCTCACTGTAGAGACGGAGGTTGTTACGCCGCTGCGGGCAGAGAAGGCCCTCCTCCTCGTAGATGCGCAGGGTCCTCGGGTGCACGCACGCCAGCTCGGCGGCGATGCTGATGATGTAGCGCGGCCTGTTCAGGGCGTCACGCGGAACTCCCGTGGGAACCGGCGCCACGCGCCGCATGCGGTGCATTGGGTGACCCTAAACCCTGACAACACCATTGTCAAGGTTAGTGACAGCGACGAGGACCGTTGAGCGCGGCTACTCGCCGATGAGCACGGCCCGCAGCTCGGCCTCGCGTTCGGCGGACGTCACCGCCAGGAGCTTGTCGCCGACACGCAGCGTGGTGTCGCCTCGCGGCGACTGCGCCCGCTCGTCGCGGATGAGGACGGCGATCATGCTGCCCTCGGGCAGCTTGATCTCGCGAAGCTCGTGGCCGATGGCCGGGGAGTCGGCGTCCAGCTGCGCCTCCACGATCTGGACGTCCCCGCTCTCGAGCTCGGCCAGGTGCAGCAGGTCGTGGACCGGGATCTCGTGCTCGATGACGGCGAGGATCGCCCGCGTCGGGCTGACCGTCTCGTCGATCGCCAGCTGCCGGAACAGCTTCTCGTTCTTGGGATCGTTGACGCGGGCGATGGCGCGGGGGACGTTGAAGCGCATCTTGGCGACCTGGCAGGCCGCGAGGTTGACGGCGTCGTCGCCGGTCACCGCGGCCATGATGTCGGCTCGGCCCATGCCGGCCTCGCCCTGGTATCGGCCCTCGCAGCCGTCGTTGGCCACGACGATGCTGCCCAGCTCATCGGCGATCAGGCGCGCGCGGCTGACGTCCTCCTCGATGACGACCACCTCGTGGCCAGCCGCAAGCAGCTCCTTGGTGAGGTAGTAGCCGACGTTTCCGCCGCCGATGACGACCACGTACATGACTAGAGGCCGCCGTCGCGGCCATCGGCCGGCTGGAGCTCGGATGGCTCGGCGTCGGGCTCGTCGTCGGCGCCCAGGGCCGTGCGCGCCTCGTCCGCGGCAAGCGATCCCTTCGGCGGCGCGCCACGCAGCGGCTCGGCGGTGGCCGCCTCGACGAAGCCGTTCGTCGCCTCGGCCCCCTCGAGCGCGGCGACCACGAGCGCGTTGCCCAGGATCGACGTGCGCGATATCGTCTCGATGCCGAGCGCGCGGTACGCCTCGCCGCGCAGCGGATCGTTGATCTTGGCGATCACACGTGGCACGCCGAAGGTGTGCTTGCCGAGCTGCGCCGCGAGGGCATTGCGGTTGTCACCCTCGGTCAGGGCCATGAGCACGTCGGCCTGCTCGGCGCCGGTCGCGCGCATGACGTCCTCATCGGTCCCGCTGCCGCGAACCGTCTCGCCGCCGAAGCTGCTGGGCAGGCGGTTGAAGGCGCGCGGGTTGGTGTCGATGACCGTGACGTGCTCGCCACGGCGGTCGAGCTCGGATGCCACCCATGCCCCGACGCGGCCGCTTCCGACGATGATCACCCTCATGGCGTGTGAGCCAGCTCCTTCGTTTCGGCGCGCAGGCACCAGACCGGCGCGGTGGAGTTGCGCATGACATACGGGACCGTGCGTCCCGCGTCCCATTGTCCCCCGAATCGCTTCTTGTAGCGAAGCCCCATCAGGATGAGGTCGGCGCCGAGCTCGTTGGCCTCGTCCACGATCGCCGGGCCGGCGGCCCGCGCCTGAACGGTGCTGGTGCGCACTCGGACGCCGCGCTCCTCGAGAGCCGTCTCGGCACGCGACAGGATCTCGTCGGCGCGCGCCACCGCCGCCTCGTCATCCGCATCCAGGTTCCGGTCGAACGGCACCTCGATCACGTTGAGGAGGGATGCCTCGCCGCTCTGGCCGGTCGTCAGCAGCAGGCCGACGACCTTCAGCGCCGGCCCGTCGACCGCCTCGTCACCGATGATCGGCACCAGGATTCGGGTGTAATCGGAAGCGGCGGCGCGCTTGTCGCCGCGACGGAAGAAGCTCATGGCGCCGGATATCGTACGGCCCACGGGCCGCGGGCGGACGCCGCCGCCGCGTCAGCGGCCGTAGCTCAGCCGCTCCACGAGCCGGGCGGGAAGCTTGCGCTCACGCATGAGCTGCTGCGTGCGCCCGACCTCGTACGGAACCCTGCGGAATTCAACCGAGTCCGAGCCTGCCCCGTCGCCCAGCTCGAGGAGCGCGTACGCCGCGTCCGGGATCCCATCGCGCGGCTGCCCGACGCTCCCCGGGTTGATGAGCGAGCGCCCGCCGTCGAGCGTGGTCGCCGGCCCGGGGTACCCGGGCATGGTCTCGATGCTTCCTTCGAGCTCCCGGTACACCACCGGCAGATGCGTGTGGCCGAAGAGGCAGAGCCGGGTCTCGAAGGCGCCGAAGTTCTCGCGGGCGATGCCCGGACTGGCGATGTACTCCCAGACCGGGTCGCGCGGCGAGCCGTGCACGGCGGTCACCTCGCCGTCTCGCCGCACCTCAGGAAGCGTGGCGACGTAGGCGCGGGAGTTGTCGTCGATCACGTCGCGCGTCCACTCGATGGCGGCGCGCGCGTCGGGGTTGAAGTACGCGACGTCCACGATCTCGATGGCGGCGCCGTCATGGTTGCCGAGCACGCTGCGTGCCCCCATCTCCTGGAGCGCGACGATCACCTCGTTCGGCTGCGGGCCGTAGCCCACGATGTCGCCGAGCACCCAGACCTCGTCGACATCGGGGAAGTCCGCTCGCACCGCCTCGAGGGCAGCCAGGTTGGCGTGGATGTCCGAAAGGACGGCGATGCGCATGCGATGGGGGAGTATACCGACGCCCCTTCGGAGCGGCCGGCGGGGCGTCGGCCGAGATCCCGCAGCCTACCACCCGAGCGCCCTGCGGGCAGGCTCGCCCGGCCTCCGGGGATAGCGGGACGGTGTCGGGCGGTCCTTCGGCACGACGACGAATCGATGGTCGCCGAGGGCGGCCACGCCGGTCGGATGGATTACGGGCCGGCCACCCCCGAGCAGCTCTGCTGCCACCGCACCCCGAACCACCTCATCGTCGTCGGGCGCCAGCGGTCCCTTCCAGGCCAGGAGGACGCCGCCCACCGCGGTCAGCGGCAGGGCGTACTCGACGAGCACCGGCAGTGCGGCACATGCCCGCGCGGTCACCAGCCCGTACCGCTCGCGATGCACGCGGTCTCGGCCGAGCACTTCCGCGCGCTCCGCGACGACGCTCACCGAGCGGAGCGAAAGCGCCTCGGCGAAGGACCGCATGGCGTCGCATTTCTTGCCGACGGAGTCCACCAGCGTCCAGGCGATCTCCGGACGGGCCAGCGCGAGGACGATGCCGGGCAGGCCACCCCCAGACCCGAGGTCGAGCGCCGTGGACGGGGCCAGGGAGTCAAGTCGCGGCAGCACGCTCAGGGCGTCGAGCACGTGGAGCCGCGCGACCGCATCGGGCTCGACGACGCGCGTCAGGTTGAGCCGGGCGTTCGCGTCCAGCAGCAGTGCCACGAAGCGCTCGGCCGCATCGGCGAAGCCGGCAGGGAGTGTCGCCGCGATGGCGGGCGCATCGGTCTCGAGCAGGCGCTCGAGAGCCTCGCGCGCGGCGCGCGCATCGGCCAGGTGGTCGTCGGACAAGAAAGATGCTCCTCCGAGCGGCCTTTCGGTCTTCCCGCGAATGATCTTGACAGCCGGCTTTCGCATCGGCCCCGATCACCCGCAGTTACCGTACTCGGTCGCTCGCAGAAGCAGGACGGCCAGCGTAGCAGGGAGCCGATGTGGACGAACGACGAGGTTTTCCACTATTTGTGCGCGATGTGGACGATCTGTGGATAACCAGCCGCATATACTCGGAATCGATGGCGTTCAGGTCCCTGCGGGAGGCTACGATCGAGGCTGAGTGGCGTTTCTCATGACCTCGGACTCGCCACCCCGCTTCGCCCACGAAAGCGAGGCGGAGCTGGCGAGGATCCTGGACTTCTACTGGATCGAATGGCAATACGAGCCCGACGTCTTCCCCATCTCCTGGAACGCCGGCGGAGCGGTCGTCGAGTCGTTCGCGCCCGATTTTCACCTGCCGCAGATCGGGCTCTATCTCGAGCTGACGACGCTCAAGCAGTCCCTGGTGCGGCGCAAGAACCGCAAGCTGCGCTGGATGCGCGAGCTGTACCCCGAGGTGCGGGTCAAGCTCTTCTACGCCCGTGACTTCCGAGCGCTGATGCACAAGTACCGCCGGATCGACTTCCTGACCGATATCACCGCGTCCAACGGCAGCAACGGGACGGGCAACGGCAACGGCAAGCCGAGCGGGATCCTCCCGGTAGCCGGGTGAGCCTGCACGGGGACGTCGAGGAGGTCCTGCTCGACGCCGATACGATCGCGGCCCGCGTCGCCGAGCTCGGCGCCCAGCTCAGCGCCGACTACGCCGGGCGCAATCCCGTGCTGCTGAGCGTCCTGAAGGGCGCGCTCGTGTTCCTCGCCGACCTCATGCGCACCATGGACATCCCGTCGAGCATCGACCTCATGGAGCTGTCGAGCTACGGCTCGGGGACCGAGACGAGCGGCCAGGTGCGGATCCTCAAGGACCTCTCGGCCTCGATCGAGGGCCGGGACGTGGTGATCGTCGAGGACATCATCGACACCGGGCTCACCCTCAACTACCTGCTGCGCTACCTGGCCGAGCGGCATCCGGCCTCGGTCAGCGTGTGCTGCCTGCTCGACAAGCCCGCGCGGCGCCTCGCCGACATCGAGATCGACTACCGCGGCTTCACCATCGCCGACCGCTTCGTGGTCGGCTACGGCCTCGACTTCGACGAGCGCTACCGGAACCTCCCATACATCGGCGTCCTCAAGCCAAGCGTCTACGGCGCCGCCGCGGCGGAGTAGCCGATGCAGGGCGATGGCGGCCGCCCCAGGCTCCTCATCCTGCTCGGGGCGCTGGCCATGATCGGCTCCGGCTTCCTGCCGTGGTGGCGGGCGGGTGGCGAGGAGATCTCCGGCGTGCTGGTGCCGGCGCAGGAGGGTATCGGTCTGGCGGGCCCGGGAATCCTGATCTACGGCGCGGCGGTCGCGGCGCTGCTCATCCTCAACGTGGGCTACATGCGTGGCCGCTGGGGTTTCTTCCTGGACGCTCCGGTCACCTACCTGGTCCTCGGTTTTGTGGCCGCGGCGGCACTCGTCTTCCGCGGCTGGGAGCTGTGGTCGGTCGGCTATGTCCCGCTTCCGCAGAGCTCGCCGGGCCTGGCTGTCGCCACCGTCGGGATCGGCCTGCTCCTCTACGGTGCGGGCACCGGCTTCGGACCGGCGCGCCGCTACTGAGGTTCTGAACGATGCCAACGCGGGCCATCTTCCTTGCCGCGCTGCTCAAGAGCCAGCATGGCCGCCATTCATTGGCGCGATATATGGATCGGCAGCGAGTTCAGCGCGGCAGGATCACCGGCGACAGAAGGATCCAGGCGACGACCACCGCCACGAGCAGGGCCCCCAGGATGAGCATGGGGCGCAGGTCGGGGCGGTAGTCCCGGGGTGAGCGCGGCGGCGGCCGCGGGTCGGATGCCACGAGGCTCAGATCTCGCCGAGATACGCCTGGCGGACCTGCTCGTTGGCGGCGAGATTGACGGCGGTGTCGCCCAGCACGACCTTGCCAGTCTGGAGAATGTAGCCGCGGTCGGCGATCTCGAGAGCCATGTGGGCGTTCTGCTCCACCAGCAGGATCGCGGTCCCCTGTTCGTGGATCTCGCGGATGGTCTGGAAGATCAGCTCGACCAGGGTGGGAGCGAGGCCCATCGACGGCTCGTCGAGCAGGAGCAGGGACGGCTTGGCCATGAGGCCGCGCCCGATGGCGAGCATCTGCTGCTCTCCGCCACTCAGCGTCCCGGCGACCTGCCGTCGTCGCTCCTTGAGCCGCGGGAAGATCGCGTACGCGCGCTCGATCCCCTCGTGAACGGCCGCCTCCGAGACGGTGAAACCGCCCATCCGCAGGTTCTCCTCGACCGTCAGGCGGACGAAGGTGCGCCGGCCCTCGGGCACCTGGACGACCCCCATGCCCACCACGTCGTGGGCCGGTACCGCGCCGAGGTCCGCGCCGTTGAGCGAGACGCGCCCCTCGCTGGGGCGGACGAGACCGCTGATCGCGTTGAGCGTCGTCGACTTGCCGGCCCCATTGCCGCCGATGAGGGTCACGATCTCGTTCTCTCCCACCGTGAATGAGACGCCTTTGAGCGCGTGAATGCTGCCGTAGTGGGCATGCAGGTCCTCGACCTCGAGCAGTGCCATCGGCTCAGGCCTCTCCGGCCGTGGCCGAGCCGCTGCCAGCCCCGCTCTCGGCGGTGCGCTGGCCACGCTCCTGGCGCTCGAGGTAGCCACGCCCGAGGTACGCCTCGATGACCCTCGGGTTGGTCTGGATCTCACGCGGCGTTCCCTCGGCGATCTTCTCGCCGTAGTCGAGGACGGTGATCCGTTCTGAGATCCCCATCACCACGCGCATCTCGTGCTCGATCAGCAGGATCGTGAGGCCAAGCTCGTCACGCAGCTTGCTGATGAACTTCGTCATGCCGCCCGTCTCGGCCGGATTCATGCCGGCGGTCGGCTCGTCGAGGAGCAGGAGCCGCGGCCTGGTCGCCAGCGCGCGCGCGATCTCCAGGCGTCGCTGGTCGCCGTACGGGAGCTTGCCGGCCAGCACGTCGCCTCTGCCGCGCAGGCCGGCGAACGCGAGGAGCCGCCTTGCCTCGTCAAGCGCGGCGGTCTCCTCGGCGCGGACCCCCTGTGTCCCGAGCACCGACGCGATCCAGGGCGACCTGAGGTGGCGATGCTGGCCGATCAGAACGTTCTCGATGGCCGTCACGTTGGTGAAGAGCCGGATGTTCTGGTATGTCCGCGCGATGCCGAGCTGGGCGATCTGGTCCGGCCGCATGTGCTGGATCGCCTTCCCGTCGAAGGTGAGCGTCCCATCGTCGATCTGGTAGAAGCCGGCGACACAGTTGAAGAAGGTCGTCTTGCCGGCCCCGTTCGGGCCGATGACGCTGACAATCGATCCCTCTTCCAGCACGAAGTCGAGCTCGCGAACGGCGACCAGGCCGCCGAAGCGCTTGGTAACCTTGTCGGCGACAAGCAATGGCACCGCGGCGCTCCTAGCTCGCCGCCGCGCTGGGCGCCGGACCGGTGGCGGGCTCCTCGGGCTCCGCGTCGCCGTGGAGCTCTCGAGCGACGATCGTCGATGGGATCAACCCCTCCGGCCGGAAGCGCATCATGGCGATCAACGCGAACCCGTAGAAGAGGAAGCGGTAGTCCGAGAACTCGCGGAAGAGCTCCGGGATGCCGATCAGGAAGATCGCACCGACGACGACCCCGGGGAGGCTGCCCATGCCGCCGATGATGATGATGGCCGCCACGTTGATCGATACGAACAGGTCGATGCTGCTCGGGAAGATGGAACCGACGAGGCCGGCAAAGACGGCGCCGCCGAGCCCCGCGAATGCGGCGCCGAGCATGTAGGCCAGCAGCTTGGTGTTCACCAGGTTGATCCCGAGCGCCTCGGCCACGTCCTCGTCCTCGCGGATCGCGACCCAGGCGCGGCCGAGCCGGGACGCGCGCAGGCGCCAGGCCACGAAGCCCACGAGGGCGGCGCAGACCAGGGCGATGTAGTAGATCTGGTCGGGACCCGCCAGGAAGTGGTCTGGCGGAACCGAGATCGGCTTCGGGATGTTGACGATGCCGCGTGGTCCGCCGAGTACCACCTTGAGCAGATCCGACCCGGCCAGGAGCCTGATGATCTCGCCGAACCCGAGGGTCGCGATCGCGAGGTAGTCGCCGCGGATGCTCAGGATGGGCAGACCGAGGAAACCACCGAACAGCGCTGCCAGGATGACGGCAAATGGCACTGCGGCCCAGAATGGCCACTGCAGGAGCCCGTACTCGGCTGTCGAGGTCATCAACCCGACGGTGTAGGCGCCCACGGCGAAGAAGGCGACGAAGCCGAGATCGAGCAGGCCAGCCAGCCCCAGGGTGATGTTGAGGCCGAATCCCATCAGCACGTAGATCGTAACCAGGGCGATGACCTGGGCGAAGAACGGTCCAAGGCTCTGGGGAATCACCAGGAGCAGAATCAGCCCGCCGATGAGAAACGGCAGGGTCAGCAGCCGACGCTGGGGGACGGGTAGATCGGCGATGGGTTGAGCGATGTCGACGCGCCTCGGAACGTGCGAGACGGCCGTGACGAGCACGAAGGAGATGACCGCGCCGGCGATCGTGAGCCCGTTGGACGCGAACAGAAGGCGCGCGAGGCCGCCCAGGGGGCTTCCGAGCATCGGGGTGCGCAGCAGCCCGGCGAACAGGCCGAGCAGCAGGACCGCGAGGAGGCCGTTGACAATCGAGCGGCGCACGGCGGGTGCGAGCAGCGACAGCCCGCCGGCGGCCATTCCGAGGCCGATCCCGAACGCCGCCGGAATCCATGCCCCCGCCACGCCGAGCTCGAACGTGACGACGTCGTACAGCGCCGGCGTCGCGGGGGAGAAGACGGCTCGCAGGTCGATGAGCTGGCCCACGATCACCAGCACCGTGACTCCGGCGCCCGCGATGAGCCCGGCGACGGCGCCGGCGGTGAGCGCCGTTAATCCCGCGGCATGGCGGCGCGCCGCGAGATAGCCGGTTCCGAGCAGAATGAGCACAAGCGCGGTCTGTCCCAGCGAGATGATGCCCTGGATCATCGGTCGCTCGTGGAAGGTCGGGACGATGCCGACCAGGCACGCGTAGACCGCCACCGCTGCGCCGATCAACCCGGTGCGGATCACATGGCTCCACGCAACCGCGGTGAGCAGCGCAACGGGCGGTAGCGCGGTCGTCATGCCCGCTGCCTCGAGACGCGCTCACCCAGGATGCCGGATGGGCGGAAGACCAGGACCAGCACGAGCATCGTGAAGGCCACGACATCCTTCAGCTGGTTGGTCGATGGGACGCCGAAGCCGTCGAGGAACAGGATGGGGCCGATCGACTCCACCTCGCCCAGGAAGAGGCCGCCCAGCATCGCACCGGGAATGTTGCCGATCCCGCCGAGCACCGCCGCGGTGAATGCCTTGATGCCCGGCACGAAGCCGGTGAAGAAGAAGACCTGGCGGAACATCAGGCCGTAGAGCACGCCGGCGGCCCCGGCCATTGCGGCGCCCATGGCGAAGGTGAGCATGATGGTGCGGTTGACGTCGATGCCCATCAACACTGCGGTGGACCTGTCCTCGGAGACAGCACGCATCGCGGTCCCGTAGCGCGTGCGCATGACGAACAGGTACAGCCCCGCCATCATCACGACCGCGGAGCCGATGATCAACAGGTCACGGACCCGGAAGTCGAAAGGCAACGGCAGCGGCGTCGCCAGGAAGTCGATGTCGGGGTAGGCGTAGATGCCCGGACCCAGGAAGCCACGGAAGGTGTACTGCAGGACGAACGAGGCGCCGATCGCGCTGATCAGCGGGACGAGGCGCGGGGCGTTGCGGAGTGGCCGGTACGCGATCCGCTCCACCAGGAGGGAGATGGCGACCGACAACGCGGCCGCCACGCAGATCATCACGATGATCGAGAAGACCGACAGGACAGGGTGCGCGTTGAGGATGCCGGCGCCGGCCAGGAACACGCCGGAGAAGTATCCGCCGAAGGCTCCCGCCATGAAGATCTCGCCGTGGGCGAAGTTGATCATGCGCAAGATGCCGTACACCATCGTATAGCCGAGCGCGATGAGGGCATAGATGCTGCCCAGGACCAGGCCGTCGATGGCGAGGCCGATCCAGGCCGCGCCGGTGAATCGGCCTTGTGAGATGGTCAGGAACGACCCCACCACCACCACCAGGACGACGGCGATGCGGAGAGCCCACAGGAAGGCCGCGATTGCAACGTCGGTGAACCGCTCGACTCGACTCCCGTTCATGGCTGGGCCTCGTGCGGTTGAAGGGCGGGATGAGCGTCGCTCATCCCGCCCTTCGGTTACGTGCGGGCGAACATCGTCCGCGGAATCAGAACAGCGCCGCTACTCCGCAGGCGGATTCCAGATGGGGGCCGTCGGCAGGACGGGTGGCGGGCCGACCTCGGTAGCCGTGATCTGGTACACCGCGATGACCGGGGCGCTGCAGTCACCGAACTCGCTGCACGACAGCGTTCCGGTCAGTCCCTCGTGGTCCGTCGTGGCGTAGATCGCCTCGCGGAGGGCTCCCTGCGGGATGTACAGCGTGCCGTCGACCTCCACGGCAACCTCCTCGATGGCGTTCATGAGGATGTTCGCGGCGTCGTAGCCGTGCGCGTGGAAGACCTGGAGCGGCGGTTCGCCGTACTTCTCCTCGTGCGCTGCGAGGAAGTCCTGGTACGCGTCGCCGAAGGCGGTGAAGTCCGGGCTCGAGAGGTACATCCCCTCGACGTTCGGACCGGCCGCCTCGAGGAAGTCCGTTGAGAAGAGGCCGTCGGCGCCCATCAGCGCCACGTCCTCAAGACCAGCTGCGTCGCCCGACTGCGCGACGAGGAAGCCGCCCTCAGCGGTGAAGACCGGCATGTAGAGCAGCTCTGGCTCACTGGCGGCGATGGTGCTGAGCACCGTCGACATGTCGGTCTGGCCCTTGTCGACCGCCTCCTGGGCGGTGATCGTTCCGCCGAGTGCGGTGAAGCTGTCGGCGAACACCTGCTGCAGCGCCTCTGCGTACGCGCTGCCGTCGTGGATGGTGGCGGCGGTGGTCAGACCGAGCTCGTTGTACACGAACTGGGCTGCCACGTCGCCCTGGATCGCGTCGCTGTGCGCGGTCCGTAGGTAGCCGGCGAAGGTCTCATCGCGATCCTCCGCGGTGAGCGCGGGCCGGGTGTTCGACGCGGAGATCGTGGTGAGTCCCGCCTCCGTGATCGTCTGGATGCCACCGACCGTCTCGTCCGAACAGACGGAGCCGATGAGGCCAACGATGGTCGTATCCGCCGCGAGCTTCTGCGCGGCGGTCGCGCCGCCCTCCGGGGTGCAGAGGCCATCCTCCGACGACATCTCGATCTCGCGGCCGAGCAGCTCGCCGCCGCGGTCGTCGATGGCGATCTCGAAGCCGCGCTGGGCATCCACGCCCAGGGAGGAGTCCGGACCCGACAGCACGCCCCAGAAGGCGAGGTGGATCGGGTCGCCCTCGGGGATCTCGACAACCCCGAGCTCATCGGTCGGAATTTCATTTGCCGTGCCCTCGGACTCGGCCGGCTCGCTCTCGCCAGCGTCGACGCTGGCTGCCGGGCTCGCTCCGCCGTCGCCGCTCTGGCACGCGGCCAGGACGAGCATCAGCACGAAGAGCACGGCGCTCCATCGCATGTACTTCTGCATCTGGTTCTTTCTCCTCCAGTGTTGTGCTCGGGGGAGTCGCGTACACGCGGGCCCGGCGTATCAAAGGTGCGCGGCATCATAGCCGCGCGCATGCGGTGGGCGCAATACGCCCGAGATGCTATCCTTACGGTGTCGGCGCGTGGGTGGTTCACCCAACGTGCGACATCCCAGCGGTAGACCGGTCGCCAGGGGATACGAGCGCTCGCCGAAATCGGCTCAGCTGCCGCCCCGCCCGTCCGCCCATCACACACCACAGGAGAAGAGCTCGACCATGAGCAAGAACGTTGCGATGTTCGTTGACGTTGCCAACATGTACTACGCCGCGCGCGGCCAGGACGTCGACGTCGACTACGTCGCCCTGCTGAAGCACGCCACCAAGGGACGCGATCTCATTCGCGCCTACGCATACACCGGGCTCGACCCGGAGAACGAGAACCAGCGCAAGTTCATCGACTTCCTTGCCAAGAACGGCTACAAGCCGGTCATCAAGGACATCCGCAAGTTCGGCGACGGACGTATGAAGGCGAACCTCGACATCGAGCTGGTCGTCGACCTGTTTCGCCTCGCCGATCGTATGGACATCGCGATCATCGTGTCCGGGGACGGTGACTTCGCTCCCGCCATCCGCGCGCTCCAGGACAAGGGCGTCCGCTGCGAGGTGATCAGCTTCAAGCCGAACACCAGCAGCGACCTCATCGCCGTCGCCGATGAGTTCCAGGACATCATGAAGGTCGCCAGCATCAGCCGGAAGAAGGCGGCCGAAGCCGTTCGAGACTCGGCCGCGGCGATGAGCATGCCCGAGATGCCCGCCAAGGAGGTCACTCCAGAGTTCGGCTTCCGCGAGGCCTCGCCGTCCGTGGCTGCCGCCGCGCTGGCGGCCCTCAAGGGGGGTCCGACCGACGCTCGCCGCACGCGCGGCGTCGTCGGACGCCGGGTCACTGCGCCGGCCGCCGCGGCCCCGCTCGCTGCGGCCGACCAGCCCGCTGGCGAGCGCGTCGTTGCGCCGGCGGGAGATGCCGCCACCACCGAGGCCGAGGCGGGCCGTCGCCGTCGCCGCCGTGGTGGCCGCGGACGCGGTCGTGGGCGTCGAGACGATGAGGCAGCTGTGGGGGAGGGGGCCGAGGCGCCCGCCGCAGGACCCATCGGCTGGGAGGAGTTCGATGACATCGGCCAGCTCGAGGGCGCGGCCAGGCGCGAGTACACCTTCGAGGAGGCCGACGCCGCGACCCTCGCCGAGCTGGGCCTGAGCTCGGATGACGGTGCGACGGCCGAGGAAGCGGACGCGTCGGATGCGCCAAAGCCGGCAACTCGGACCTCTCGCTCGCGCTCCCCGCGCGCGAAGGCGGCCCCGAAGAGTGAGGATGCGGCAGCCGAGGACGCGCCGAAGCCGCGCGCTCGCGCCTCCCGCGCCCGTGGCGCATCCGCGGCATCGGCCGCGGACGGTGACGGAGCGGAGGCCGCTGGCCCGGCACCCGCGCGTCGCCGCGCACCCCGGCAGCCCAGGGCCGACGGGGACGGAGCGTCGGGTGATGCCGGCAGTGGCGACGCAAAGCCATCCGGCCGCGGCGCTCGCACCTCCGCGAAGGCGGAGGGCGAGGCGGAGCCCCAGGGCATCTGGGGTCGTTTTCGCTCGGCACGACGTCCTCCGACCGGCGGCTGAAGCGCCGCGACGCAAGAGGAAGGCCGGCCCCGTGGGCCGGCCTTTCGTGTGCGCGGGTCGAAAGGGGGCTAGCCCTTCTCGCGCTCCACGTCGTACGCGTCGTTGATGGCGCCCGCCGCGTCCGACGCTGCCCGCTCCCCTGCATCGCCCGAGGCAACGTTCGGTGCGACCGCGCCCGAGTCGGCAGCGGCCGACTGCAGCGTCGCCCGGCTGGCGCGTGGCTTGCGCACCGCGGGTGCGACGGTCTTCGTCTCCACGGCCGTTGAGATGCCGTGCCCGTTGCCGGAGTCTTCCTCGCGCTGGAAGACCGGCATCCAGTCCGCCTCCTTGGCCGCCTCACGGGCACGGGCCGCGAGCTCATCGGCACGCGCGCCGAGCTCTCGACGCACCTCGCTGCCCCGCTTCGGCGTCGTCAGCAGTGCTGCGATGGCGCCCGCGGCCGCGCCGAGGACGAGGCCCAGGAAGAAGACCCCCCAGCGGCGTCGCTCCTCCTCGCGCTGGCGCTCCCTGAGCCCCAGGCGAACGGCTGCGGTCTCGAGCAGCTCGCGTCCGGCCGGAACCGCGGCGCCGGCTGCTCCCGCCGCGACGGTGCGTCGCTTCCAGAGGTCCTTGAAGGTCGGAGCGATGGCATCTCGCCACACGCTGTCGGAGCGCTTGGCGGCCTCCCCGGTGGCCTGCGATACACGCTTGGCTGCGTCCCGACGCACGTCGCGGGTATCGCGCCACGCGTCGCTCGCGCGGTCCGCGACGTCCGCCCCGCGGTCGGCGATGATCCCCGCGACGTCCTGCCCTCGGCGGGCGATCTCCCTGGTGAGCTCGGCATCGACCACCCGGTCGATCATTGACTTGATTGAATCGGCGATGGTGTCGGCGACATCCTCGGCCGTCTTCGACGCTCGCGTCGACATATGAATCCTCCTCGTGTTCGGCCGATGGTTGGGTGCACGAAGTATGCCACCTGCCCGCGGCGAGTCGAGGTCGCCGCCAGGGTCCGAGGGGCCTCCGAACCTATACTCGCCGGGTGATGGAGATGACCCAGCCGGGAGGATTCCAGAGCCTGGGTCAGGACACAGCGCGACGCATGGTTCGCCGGTCCGCGGCACGCGGCGAGCTCGGTCGAACGCTGCTGGTCCATGGTCCGCGCGGAGCAGGCAAGGACCTTTTCGTGGATGACCTGCTCGCGCTGATGTTCTGCGTGGAGCCGGAAGGGACGAACCGGCCGTGCAACGCCTGTCGCGGATGCCGCGAGGGCCGCGGGCGCACGCATCCGGACCTCGTCATCGGATCTCCAGAGGCATGGCGCGAGGCGCGGTCGACCGGGGAAAGCATCGTCGCAGCAGCACGTCGCTGGCTGCTCGGGGCGGCGGGCGCGCCCGCCGTGGCCGATCGGCGGGTGGTGCTCATCGAGGGGGCCGATCGCGCCAACGAGCAGACGCAGAACGCGCTTCTCAAGGTGCTCGAGGAGCCCACCGACCGCCACGCGTTCGTGCTGGTGGCCGACGAGCCGCAGCGCCTGCTGCCGACCATCCGCTCTCGGTGCCGCCCGCTGCGCATCGGCGCCGTTCCGCGCGCGGACCTCGTGGCGCACCTCATGGACGCGATGCGGCTTCCCGCCGACCAGGCAGAGACGCTCGCCGTGCTGTCGGGTGGGCTGGTCGGAACGGCCATGAGCTTCGTGGAGGAGAAGAGCGGGCGCCTCGAGTGGCGGCGCCGCGTGCAGCTCGAGCTGCTGGCGCTCCTCGAGCGCGGCCGCGCGGATCGGTTCGGCTCGGTCCGGGAGCTCCTCGACGACGCAGTCCGCATGGCCGGTGCCTCAAGCGTGCCCGAGCCCGGTGAGGGCGACGGAGAGGGAGTGCGTACGCCCGCGTCCGCCCAGCGCGACGCTGCGGTCCTCATCATCGATGTCTGGCTGGCGCTGACGCGCGACCTGCTCGTGGCATCGGTCGGGCGGACCGATCTCGCCCCGGCCCGCGAGCTGGCCGACGAGCTCGGGCGGCTGGCGGGGCAGATCGGTCCCGGTCCGCTTCACCGCATGAGCGACGTCCTCGAGAGGGCGCACGAGGCGCTGCGCCAGAATGCCGCGGCGCGGCTTGCGCTGGAGGCCGCGATGCTCCGCTGGCCGGTGGTGCCACCGGCGCCCACGCAACGGTGAGCGCGGAGCGCATGACGGCCCACATCATCGGCCGCGTTCAGGGCGTCGGGTTCCGGTGGTGGGCACGCCGCCAGGCGCTGGCCCTTCGGCTGACCGGGTGGGTCATGAACGCGGACGACGAGCGATCGGTGACGATCGTCGCCGAGGGTGAATCTGGCGATCTCGCGGAGCTCGCGCGGCGGCTGCGGACCGGCCCGTCGGGTGCGCACGTTGAGACGTTCCGCGTTGAGCGCGGCCCCGCAAGCGGCGAGTTCCAGCGGTTCGACATCGTGCGCTCGTGAGCCTTCGGCTCCTCGGCTGCGGCGGCCTGGCGGCCGCAGCGTTCATCCTCATCGGCGTCGTCTCCATCTGGAGGGCCGGAGCGCCGCCCGAGTGCCCGGGACTGCTGCCCTACGAGCCGGCGACCTACGAGCCTATCGGCATGCCGATGGAGGAGCCGCGCCTCGATGGCGTCGACGGGCCGCTCGAGCGCGCCGGCGACGTGAGCTTCGGCCTCGCGAGCTGGATGGTCTACGTCCAGGCGGGCATGGCGCCTGCGAGCAGCGACGACCTGCTGCCGCCGCGCGTCGTGCTCGACTGCCGGGACGGCACCTTCCAGGCCTACCAGCGAGAGACGCGATGAGCCGCCGACCCATCCTGCTCCTCGTCAACCCCAGCTCCGGCGGAAAGCCCGGCTCCGGGCCGGGCCTCGCGGAGGACCCCGCGCTGCTCACCGCCGACGCGCTCGCCGACGCCCTTGAGAAGCGTGGCCTCGAGGTGCGGCACCGCGAGTTGGTCGAGGGTGACGACCTCGCCGAGCTCGCCCGGCACGCGGCGAACACGGGGCATGACATCGTGGTCGCCGGCGGCGACGGGACGGTCAGCATCGCGGCAGCCGCGCTGGTGGGCCACGCCGATGCGACTCTCGGAATCCTCGCGGGCGGCAGCTTCAACAACATCGCAACGGGCTTTGGCGTGCCGACCACGCTCACCGAGTCGCTCGACGCGATCGGCGGCGGGTCAGTCACCGCCGTCGATGCCGGGTGGGTCGTCCGCGACGGGGACGAGGGGCGTCCCTTTTTCGAGGCCGCCGGCGTGGGCCTCGATGCCCTGGGCTTCCTCGCCGTGGCGCTGCTCGAGAAGCGCGGCTGGTGGCGCGCCGTGCTGGCGGCGCTGCGCGGGCTTCGCATGCGGCGGACGCCGATGCGGATCACGATGGACGGCACCGCGTATCGGACCGGCTCTCCCACCGTCACCGTCAGCAACGGCCGGTACCACGGCATGGGCTTCGCGGTGTCCGCGGATGCTGATCCTACCGACGGGCTCCTGGATGTGACCGTGTTCCAGGGGATGACGCGGCTCGACGTGGTCCGCCACTTCCTCCGCGTCGCGCGGCATCGTCCGCGGCGGGAGCCGCGCATCAACGCGTATCGGGCCCGCAGCGTGACGGTCGAGGGGATTCGACGGGCGCTGCCGGCCCACGCCGACGGCGTCAGCATCGGCTTCACGCCGGTCACCTTCGAGGTGCGATCCGGGGCGCTGCGGATCTTTCGCTGAGCCGTTCGGTGCCGGCGACGCGCGCCGGTCCTACAGATTCAGCGTCGGCCTGAAGAGCCGGTCGTGGGTGGCCACCGCATAGCGGTCGGTCATGCCGGAGATGTAGTCCGCCGCCTGGACGACAAGCGGCGCCTGGTCCTGGCGGTAGGTGTCGGGGATCTCGTCGGGATGCGCGAGGTGCCAGTCCATGAGGTCGCGAATGATCGCGATCGCCCGCTGCTGCTCGCGCTGCTGCTCGGCCGATTCGTACACGTTGGTGAACATGAAGTCGCGCAGCTCGTTCATGACTGCCAGGGTGTCCTCTTTCATGCGGACCGAGCCCGTCCGGAGGGACTCGTCGATGACCGCGTTGATCATCGAGCTGATCCACGGGCGCCCGGGCTCGCCGAAGCGCTCGATCACGCGCGGCGGGAACGTCGCACGCTCCAGGACGCCTGCTCGCAACGCGTCCAGCGCGTCGTGGGCAAGGTACGCGATGCGGTCCGCGAAACGAACGCAGAACGCCTCCGCCGTGGCGGGCGGCGGGGTGACCTTCCAACTGTGGGCACGGATCCCGTCGCGCACCTCCCAGGTCAGGTTGGCGTCCTCGAGCACCTCGAAGATCCGGACGCTCTGCGCCGCGTGATGCCAGTCGGCCGGCTCGAAGTACGGGGAGAGGGCGTCCTCGCCGGTGTGCCCGAAGGGCGAGTGACCGACGTCGTGGCCGAGGGCGATCGCCTCGGCAAGGGGCTCGTTCAGCGACAGCGCCGCGGCGAGCGAGCGGGCGACCTGGGTCACCTGCATGGTGTGCGTGAGCCGGGTGACGAAGTGGTCGCCCTCCGGGTTGAGGAAGACCTGGGTCTTGTGCTTGAGGCGTCGGAACGCCTTTGAATGAATGATCCGATCGCGGTCGCGTTCGAACGCGGTGCGGTACTCGTCCGGCTCCTCGCTCCGCTCGCGTCCTCGCGTCTCCGTCGAGCGCGTCGCCGAGGGGCTGAGCCGCTCCTCCTCCGCCTCGCGCGCCGCGCGGTCGCGCCGCTGCAGCCCACCGCCTCCAGTCTCCTGCATTGACCGATGATGCCATGCGCTCGTGCTACGGTCCCCGCCCGTGTCAGGAGCGATCCTCGCCGACCCGCGCACCGGCCGCCAGCACGCGCTGGCGGTGCTCCAGGGCCTGCTCGTCACCTTCTTGTGGTCTACGTCGTGGGTCCTCGTCAAGATCGGCCTGGACGATCTCGACCTGGAGCCGCTCTCCTTCGCCGGGCTGCGCTACGCGCTGGCCGCCGTCATCCTGCTGCCGTTCGGCATCCGCGCCATGCGCGCGGCACACGTCGCGGCGCCGCTGAACGGGCGCCTCCTCGCGCGGGTCGCGATCTACGGCCTCCTCTTCGTGGCCGTCGCGCAGGGAGCGCAGTTTGCGGCGCTGGCCGTGCTGCCGGCGACCGCCGTCAGTCTCATCCTGGCCTCGATACCCGCCTGGGTGGCGATGCTGGCGATGGCCGGCGGCACGGAGCGGCCTTCTATCGGCCAGGCGGGCGGCATCGGCCTGCTCACGCTGGGGGCGCTCCTCTACTTCGGCCCGTTCAGGATCGACGCCGATGCCGGCATCGGCTTCGGTGCGGCAGCCGTCTGCGTGGCCGCGGCCGCCGTCTCCTCGCACCTGGGTCGCGGGCTGGCGCGGGACGCGATCGCGCGGCTCGGCGGCCCCATCGGCCTCACCGCTTCGAGCATGGCGGTCGGTGCGGTCCTGCTCCTGGGGGTCGGTGTGGCCCTCGAAGGCTGGCCGGCGCTGGACCTGGCCGGCTGGCTGATCGTCGGCTGGCTGGCGGTGGTGAACACCGCCTTCGCCTTCACGCTCTGGAACCATACGCTGCGGACCCTGACCGCGGTCGAATCGAGCGTCGTGAACAACACGATGACGATCCAGATCGCGGTGCTCGCCATCGTCTTTCTGGGTGAGCGGCTGGGAGCGCTCCAGCTCGCGGGCCTCGTCCTCGCGGCCGCTGGCGCGGCCGTGGTCCAGCTCGCACCGGCCCTTCGAGCCCGCTCTCGGCGCTAGCCGCTCGAGCGCGGAGCGAGGGGTCCCTGGATCTCCGCGAACTCTGGCTGCTCGACCTCGTCGCCGCGCACCCGCTTCGCGCCGACGCCCTGGATGATGCGCTGCCGAACCGAGCCCGACAGCATGTCAACCGCGATGGTCGCCACCACGATGACCAGGATGATCATCCCGGCGCGTGGGAAGCGTCCGAAGGCGATCGCCTGCTGCAGGATGAAGCCGATGCCTCCGGCGCCCACCACACCCAGCACCGCGGCCGAGCGGATGTTGATCTCGAAGCGATAGAGCCAGAAGGCGATGATCTCCGGCAGAACCTGGGGAAGCACGCCCCAGCGCTGCACCTGGAGCGGACGAGCGCCGGCAGCGCGCGCTGCCTCCACCGGTCCGGGATCAATCCCCTCGACCACCTCGGCGGTGAGCTTCCCGAGCGTCCCCACCGAATGGAGGCCGATCGCCAGCGCTCCGGCCACCGGGCCCAGGCCCGCGATGGGGATGAAGATGGCGATGGCGAGCACGATCTCGGGGAATGCACGTATCGCATTGAGGATCTGCCGCATCACGTTCGAGGCGAGGCCGCTCGACACGTTACGAGCACCGAAGAAGCCGAGGGGCAGCGAGATGATCGCGCCGATGACGGTGCCAACCCACGCGATCTGGAGCGACTCGAGCATCGCCTCGACCGCCGAGCCGAGGTATGACCACTCCGGGCCTTCCGCCAGGAACATCTCGTAGAAGACCCTGGCCAGGCCGCCGGGCAGCTCGAGGATCCTCCCGAACTCCACCTCCAGGGTCAGTGCCGCCCATCCGACGAGCAGCACGACCCCGACCAGGGCGACATTGCGCTTGGCGTGCGAGGGGCGCTCTGGTCGGGAGGCTGTGGCTGGGCGAGACGCGGTCACACGAGCCTCCGGCGAAGCCAGATGGAGGCGAGCTCGATGAGGAAGACCAGGACGAAGAGCTCGACGACGATGACCGCGACGTTGTCCCAGTTGAAGAAGCGGTACTGGGTGAACAGCTGGTTTCCGATGCCGCCGGCGCCCACGATGCCGATCACGGTCGATGCCCGGATGTTCAGCTCGAACGTGTAGAGCGAGTAGGCGACGTAGTTGGGAAGAACCTGGGGCAGGACGGCCCACCGGACAGTCTGGGTTCGGTTCGCACCACCCGCGCGCGCTGCCTCGATCGGACCGGGCTCGATTCCGTCGACCGTCTCGGAGAGGAGATTGGCGACCACGCCGATGTTGAACAGGACGAGCGCCATGATGCCGGGCAGCGGACCGATGCCGACCGCCGCGACGAAGATGAGGGCGTAGAGGATGTCCGGGATCGCCCGCACCACGCTGAGGACGGCGCGGTCGGCGACGAACGTCGGCAGGTTCGGGGCGGTGATGCGGGATGCGAGAAATGCGACCGGCAGGGCAATCGCGCAGCCGATGACCGCCGCGATCAGCGCCATCTGGAAGGTCTCCAGCATCGGCTCGACCGTGCGCGGCACGAACGACCAGTTGGGGGACAGAAGCTCCCCCAGGATGCCGGCGCCGCGCGTGATGCTCTCGGCCAGGTCACCGACATCGAGGCCGATGCCGAACTGCTCGCTGAGCGACGCCCAGCTGATCACCAAAAAGGCGACCAGACCGACCGGAATGACGAAGGAGGGCCGTGGTTTAGCCGGTCGCGCCGATTGGCTACCCGGAGTCGCGGTCATACCGCGACGGCGGTGCGCGCCTCCCCCATAACGTCGTCGGCGGTCAGGGAGCGTCCGTAGATGTCGCGGAAGACGTTCTCGTCCGCGCGCTCACCCGAGCCGTCGTACACCAGCTCGCCGGCGCGCATGCCGACGATGCGCTCGCCGTAGACCTTTGCCAGATCCAGGAAGTGCAGGTTGACGATGGTCGTGATGCCCAGATCACGGTTGATGCGCTGCAGGTCGCGCATCACAACATGGCTGGTCGGGGGATCCAGGCTGGCGACGGGCTCATCGGCCAGCAGGATCTTCGGCTCCTGCGCGAGAGCCCGCGCGATCCCGACGCGCTGCTGCTGACCACCCGACAGGTTGCTGGCACGTACGTAGGCCTTCTCCACGATGTCAACGCGCTCGAGGGCGCGCATCGCGATCTCGATGTCCTCCGGCTTGTACCAGCCCAGCAGTGAACGCATCGTCCCGGTGCTGTGCAGGCGCCCCATCAGCACGTTGTTCAGGACCGTCGTGCGCTTCACGAGGTTGAACGTCTGAAAGATCATGCCGATCCTGGAACGGAGCCGGCGGAGCTCTGCGAGCCGGGCGTTGCGCACGCTCACCCCCTCGATGGTGAGATCACCCCCGGTGAGGGGGACGAGGCCGTTGATGGCTCGGATGAGCGTGGACTTGCCGGCACCCGAGAGCCCGACGATCACCATCATCTGGCCATCGGGGATCTCGAGCGTGAGGTTCTTGAGGGCGTGCACGCCACCCGGATAGGTGACGGACGCGTTCTCGAATCGAATCATGGGCGTACGTGGAAGGGGCGGCCCTCGTGGGACCGCCCCTCCTGTGAGCTACCCCTCGTAGCCGAGGTCTTCCACCGCCTTGCGGACGATGTCGAGCGACTCCAGGTTCGGCTCGGTGAACTCTGTGATGCCGTAGATCGCGTCGAGGGTCTCGGCCCCCTCCTCGGTCGCGGCGAAGTCCATGAGCGCCTGCTTGATCCGCTCCTTGAGATCGTCCGGCAGGTCTCCGGAGACGGCCACGCCGTCGTTCGGGATCTCAGGTCCGTAGGCGAAGACGACCACCTCGGTGGCAACGTCGCACTCGGTGACGGCCGCAGTGCGGGCATCATCGAAGCTCACGCCAACCTCCGCCTGACCCTCGCACACGGCGATGACCGACGCGTCGTGGCTGCCGGCGAAGAGCGGCTCGATGTCGCTCTCCGGATCCATTCCGGCGTCCAGGAATACGGTCGCCGGGAAGATGTACCCGGACGCCGACGTCTGCTCAACGAACGAGACAGCGGTACCGGCCTCAAGGTTCTCGAGCGCCTCGACGCCGATCGGACCCTCCGGCGAATCATCGAACGCGCGGTCCGTTCCGTTGCAGTTGAGATATGTGACTTCCTCGTCGTCCATCATGCGGGTGTTCTCGACCGGCTCGTCCTCGCAGTACTTGTCGGGATCGTTCGTGAAGAACTGCGTGTGGTAGGTGCCGCTTCCGAAGCGCGCCGACTGGAGGATGATCTCCGCCCCGGCGCGGTCGACGGACTGAACGAGGCCATAAGGCGGCAGGACGCCGATGTGCGCCTGGCCGGTCTCCATGGCGGTGACGAGCCCGGTGTAGTCGTTCGACACCACGCCTTCCACCGGCATGCCGAGCTGCTCGCTCAGGTATGCGGCCAGGGGCTCGATGTCCTCGACCAGGGCGTCCGCCTCGCGTGACGGGACGAAGCCGATCACGAGCTCTTCGGGCATCTCGGCTTCGGCGCCGTCGCTTTCAGCGGCGCCGCTGGGGCTCGCCACACCGCCGGTGCAGGCCGCCGCGATGAGCATCATCGCGATCAGCACTGCAAAGAGTCTCAGGTGCTTCAACGGTTTCTCCTCCCACGGTGGCCGTGCTGGTGGATCGCGGCGGTGTGTACCCAGACTGTGTTTGGCGCGCCGGACAGGATTCGAACCTGCGACCTTCGGCTCCGGAGGCCGACGCTCTATCCACTGAGCTACCGGCGCGCGACCGGGGTTTCGGCCGATCCCATCGGGCCGGTGGGCATGGTACACGCGCATCCCCGGAACCGTCACCACCGCACCAGGTCAAGCTCAGCGCAAAGACGAAGGCCCCCGCCGAAGCGGGGGCCTTCATTGCTGCCGGATTCGCTAATCACAAGGGCATCTTTCACGCACGGTTTCCCGCACTACCCTTACCCAAACCTACCCATGGCCTTGCGATCAGTGGTGAATCGCTGTGCGAACAGCCACTGAAGGATAGACCGCGTGTTCTCTTTAGACAAGGGTTTCGGAGGTTTAGATTCCTTTATCGGAGCGTCAATTGGTCCTGAAACGCCCTCGTGGCGTGGGCCTATCGGCCGTTGAGGTCAAAGAGCCGGCGAGCGTAGCTGACCGGCATGGTTCCCCCGTAGAGCAGCGTGTCGTGGAAGCGTCGCAGGTCGAAATCGGCTCCCGAATGACGCTGAACGTCGCTCTTGAGCCGTTCGATCATGTGCCGCCCGAACAGGTACGAGAGCTGATACGTGGGCGTGGACGTGTAGCGCTTGATCTCGGCCAGCGCGGCGGGACGCTCGAAGCCGGTCTCGGCGACGAGCCGATCGACGGCATCGTCGAAGCCGATGAGCCCGCGATGGAGCTGGATGTCGAGGAGGATTCGCGTGGCGCGCCAGATGGCGTCGGTGTGGACGATGTACCAGCCATTGGGGCTGTCGTCGAAGCCGGCCTCCTTCATCATCCGCTCGCAATAGAACGCCCAGCCCTCGGCGAACTCCGGGGCGCCAGAGAAGAGGCGCACGAGGCTCGGGTTGGTGACCGCCGCTGACAGCTGAAGGTGATGGCCGGGGTAGGCCTCGTGGACCGATGTGTTGCTGATCGAGGCCCGGTTGTGCTCGCGCATCATCTCCGGGGAGCTCGGCGGGGTGACGATGTACGTCCCGACCGGGGTCGGGTCGAACTTCGCCGGCTCGTAGTACGCGGCGAACGGGATCAGGTGCCGGATGAAGGACGGCGTCTCGATGACGTTGAGGTGATCCTCCTTCGGCGGCGTCGCCAGGCCGTGCTCGACGACGAAGGCGCGCGAGCGATCCATGGCCTCGCGGTACTCGATGAGCGAGTCGGCGAAGGTCGCGGCGTGATCATTCTTGACGAGATCCGCCACTTCCTCCGGCGTCGCGGTAGGGTCGATCTCCCGGCACAGCGAGTCGCGGGCCGACTTCTCGCTGGCGAGCAGGTCCTCGCCGACGGCCAGGATCTCGTCTCCATCGGCCTCCAGCTCGCGGAGCCGGACCATCTCCTCGAAGCGCTCCGGTCCCGTCTTCCAGTCGGCCTCGGCGCGCGGCATCACGTCATCGCGCAGCCATCGCTCGTGCTCCTCGAGTGCAGCCTTCGTCGCCGCGACCGCGGCCTCGAGTCGCGCGGTGAGCGCCGCATCGCCCGCCTCGGCCTGGGACGCGGTCACGATCGTGTCCAGGAACCCGGGCAGCTCCTGGGTCGACTCGATGTCGATCTCCGTCCACAGCCGGACCGGGTCGCTGACCCGCTCGCGCGTCTCGAGCACGAAGCGCGGTGCCGCCTCCAGCCTGCCGGCGATGCTCTCGAGCCGATCCCCCAGAGGGGCGAAATCGCGGGTGAAGAGCGGGAAGAGCGCCTCGCCGATGTGCTCGGCAGCGCCCGATGAGCCCGTCCAGCTGCGGTACTCGGTGAGCCAGAAGATCCCCAGGCGGGCCTGGTGGATGGCGAGGTCACGATCCAGCGCGCGCTCACTCGTAAGCTCGACGGGCTCGAGGGCCGACATCTCGTCGATCGCGCGGCGGTAGAAGGCGACCTCATCCTCGACGGCGTCGCGTCCGCCCGACGATAGCTGCGCATCCCGGTCGTGAAGGCCGAGGAAGGTTGCGGTCTCGGGGCGCAGGGCGAGCTGCTCACGGAACCAGCGGTCCGCGGTCCGATCGAATCGAGCGTCGGCGTCCGACGGGGCCTGGGTCATCGGGGTACCTCGTTCACGCGGCGCCGGACGCGACGACATCGGGCTGGCGCCTGGGAGTCCTTGGGGCGCGAAGCCTAGCACTGCGCCGGTGCTCGGGCCGCGCCGGTACAATCCGTCGCTCATGACGAGCCGCCGACCCGTACGCGCCGCATCCGCCGCAGGAGCGCGTGGCCGCACGCACCATTCGCTGGCCCCGTCGCATCTCAGCGAAGCCACCGCCGCGGCGACCGTGGCCGTCATCGTGGGCGGCGTGGCCCTGGTCATCACCGGCGTCGGCATGACCGCCATGGCGCTGACATTGTCGGCGCGTTACGCGGGAGACCCGCCACCGGACGTGGGGACGCTCTCGCTCCTGCCGGCGCTGGGTGGAATCGGGCTGATCGCGCTTGGCGGGCTGCTCACCGCGGGCGGGGCCGGCGTGCTGGCCGCGGCCCGCAGGGCACGCCTCGCCACCGGAGTCCTCGCCGCGATCAGTGCGGCGCTGTCGTCAATCGGCGTCGTGGTCGTCATGGCCCGGCCGCCCGCGGACGTCGTGCTCGCGGTCGCGCTCACGGTGGCCATGCTCGTCTTCGGCGTGGCCGCGATCCTCCTCCTTCGCCCGCGCCGCTAGGCGTCGCGCTGCTACGGATGGCGCGGTCCATCCTTCGCCTGGGGACCGCTGCGTGGCTGCTCGCCGGAGCCGCCGGGCTGGGCATCGCCGCGATCGGGCCGCAGTGGCTGATTGGCGTCCTTCCCCCGCTTGCCATCGGAGCCGATGCGCTCGCCCGCGCCGTCGGCGCCATCTCGGCGGCGGTGCTGATGGTCGGCGTTGTGCATGTCGCGGTGCTCGCCGGGCTGCGGACGGCGAGCTGGGGCCACAGCGCCGCCATCCTACTCGCCGCGTTCCTCGCGACCGCGTTGCTGACGCTCGCCGCGGCCGCCATCGTCTCCGCTGTCACGCAGCCGGAAGCCGCGCC
>Ga0136619_10000008_pt1 | contig 68435 bp, 67 predicted proteins | sample AntDrymUQ3532106_2_FD_104807 | JGI IMG/M metagenome (GOLD analysis project Ga0136619, IMG submission 104807) | Polar desert sand microbial communities from Dry Valleys, Antarctica - metaG UQ353 (21.06) | ecosystem: Environmental > Terrestrial > Soil > Desert | place: Antarctica: Dry Valley...
GATGGCCACCGTCACCTGCGGGACGTCGCCGAGGGCCGACGCGGCGAGCCGCGTGCCAGCCGCCTCCGCGTCCCGGTAGAGGTCGACGAAGCTGAGCTCGAAGTTGCCGAAGGCGACCGCGCTCTCCCAGCCACGGAGCGTCTCCTCGATGCGCTCCCGCGTCTCCGAGAAGTTCTCGGTGAGATCGGCGATCGACCCGGTGATCGATGAGAACGCGTAGAACAGGATGAATGCGCTGCCGAACAGCGTCGCGGCATACACCCAGCCGATGGCCAGCCCGCGGGGAAGACGCCATCGGTCATGCAGCCAGGCCACGATGGGCGACAGGACGAAGGCCAGCAGCCACGCCATGAACAGGATGAGGATGATCTGCGCGAACCCGCTCATGATGCCGACGACGCTGCGAATGAGCAGGAGGCCAACGTAGACCGTGGCGAGCACGAGCAGCGCGTATCGCCACCAGCGCTCGCGCCGGCGGCGTGAGGAGTCGAGATCCGTTGGGCTCGTCACGCCGGGTCTCTGCACGCGCGCATCATTGCAGGGTGGGGTGGCCTACGGGTCTCGAACCCGTAACCTTCGGAGCCACAATCCGATGCTCTGCCTATTGAGCTAAGGCCACCACGGTCCGCGCGACGAGGCAGGTCGCGGGCGCCGGTATGGTCCCCGATCGCCACCTCGGCTGCAAGCCGCAGCCGGCACCGGCACCGGGTTAGGGCTCTTCGTCCTCGGCGAAGACCACCTCCCGCTTCTTGCGGATGGCTGGCAGCACGGCAACGACCAGAGCGAGCAGGGCGAGCGAGATCGGCCGGTCCAGGAAGGTCGTCGGGTCGCCGTGGGCGATGATCATCGCGCGGCGCAGGTTGTCCTCCAGCGGCGGCCCCAGCACGAAGCCCAGCAGCAGCGGCGCCGGCTCGCAGCCCAGCTTGACGAGCAGGTAGCCGAGGATGAACGCGCCCAGCAGCAGCGGCATGACCGGGTGCGCGGGAAGCCCCAGGGTCAGGCGAGGCCCTGCCTCGTCACGGGTTGCGACCACGGATGGCGCGCAGGACGAGGAGCACGATGATGGAGCCGATGGTCGCCACCACCAGCGCCCCCAGCCAGCCCGACGCCTCGTCCTGGTTGAGCACGTTCACCCACAGGAAGCCGCCCAGCAGGCCGCCGGCGATGCCGATGAGCATCGTCCCCAGGCAGCCATAGCGTTCCCGGCCGGGCACGAAGAAGCCGGCGAGCGCGCCCGCGACGAGGCCGACGATGATCCACCCGAAGATGCCGAGGTCCACGGTGTCCTCCTCCTTCTCTGTCAGTCCCCCACGGTACGGGTCAGGTCAACCACCACCGACCCAGCGTCGATCTCGATCGGGAACCGCTCGAGTGGGGGATCGGCGGCGTCGATCGGCACGCCGTCGAAGGTCCACGTGTGACCTTCGCAGTCCGCGAGCCGGTCGCCCGCAACCGCTACCGGGCAGGCCTCGCGCAGGGGGCTCGCGCCATTCACCGCCGCCAAACCACCGCGAGTGGCTGGACCGATGAGCAGCACGAGCTGGACGCGTCCGTCGCCGGCGTCGATTTCACCGGCCCAGCCACGTGACCGGCTGAGGACGACGTCTCGGCGGATGGGGGTCGTCTCGAGCTCGGACGCCGCCGCCACCACGACGGCCTCGTCGCCCCGCGGCGGCGCGAGGGTGAAGAGCGTCGGACGCAGCAGGAGCAGGAGCCCCGTCACCAGCACGGCGATGGTCAGGCAGCCGACCACCGCGCGGCGAATCGGAACCGGATCATTCATCAGCTCGGCCCGCCCGGTGGCCGCAGCTCCACAAGCGTGGCGCCCGTGCAGTTGTAGAAGAGCGTCCCGTTGAAGCGGGCCGTTCGGTCGTCCATTCCGCGACGCACCAGCGCGCTGTGCCCGTGCAGCCAGAGCGGCGGCTCGAGCCGGTCCGCGAGCCAGCGGAAGGCGGTGAAGCCACGATGCGCGAGGTCCTGGTCGTCGTTCACCCCCCGAGGGGCCGCATGGGTGACGACGATCACAGGGCGCTGGCGGGACGCACGGCTGGATGCCGCGATGACCCGGAGCCACATCCCGAGGGCCGAGACCTGCATGCCGCCCTGGTTGTAGACCGGCGACCCGGAGAAGCCGACGAGGCGCACGCCAACCTCCTCGACGATCGCGCCATCGCGCATGGGATCGGGGAGGAGCCCGCGCCGGGTGTCCGCCCAGGCCGGCCCCTCGTCGTGGTTGCCGCGGATGTAGCGAAGCGGCGCATGGAACGCATCGGCCACGAAGGAGAGGTACTCCGGCTCGAGGTCGCCCGCACCGACGATCAGGTCGATGGCGCCCATCCCCGCGCGGCTGGCCGCCGACTCGAGCGTCGGGTCGGGCTCGTCGGAGATGGCCAGCAGGCGGATCGGGTCGCCGCCACGGCTGACGAAGGGGAGGGGATCCGGCCAGGTGATGCTCAGACGATTGGTCACGGAGCCTCGTCGGGGTCGCGCAGCAGGTCCTCGCGCGACAGCGCGTCGGTCGCCGTCCGCTGCTCGACCGTGCGAGAGTGCCTGCCGCGACCCGCCTGGCGCACGACGTCCGTGTCGACGAGGCTGCTGGCCTCGAGCGTGCCCTGCGCCGGCCGGCTCACGCCGGGAAGCATGAGCTGGGTGACGTCGGCGTCGACCTCCCCGGCACCCGCCAGCCGTGCGGCGGCAACCCGGTTGTGCCCGTCCTCGACGTAGAAGTCCTCCCCAACCTGCACGAGATCGACCGGCGGCAGCACGGTGAGGCCGTCCAGGGCGCGGTTGATCCGCTGCCACCGCGCCCGCCAGTTCTCGCCGCGCAGCCTGGGGAGCGGCAGGAAGTCCGCGGTGTTCTGGGAGGGGTGGCGCATGGTGCCCACGATTCGGTCGAGCGGCACGCCCCGCAGCCCGACGCGCCGCCGCGGCGCCACGATGGCCGAGGGGTAACGGTCGAAGAGCGACGGGAGCACCTCGCGCTCGGAGCGCTTTCGCTCATCCGTGGCCTGTCCGCGGCGGCGCCACGCATCACGGGCACGACCGATCAGGGCGACGAGGACGAGCATCAGCGAGAGGCGCGCGAGGAGCCAGCGGGCGGCTGAAATGAGGACGGGCATGGGCCGATCTTGAGCGAGCATCAAGGGGTGTTGCGCCCCGTACTATGATGCCTAAACCGATCGTGGGCCATCAGGCCCGCCCCAGCCTGCCATGAGTTGGAGAGCCAGCACCCGATGGCCACCGTCACCTTCGACCACATGTACAAGCGCTACGGCGATGACGTCATCGCCGTCAACGACCTGAACCTGCAGGTCAAGGACGGCGAGTTCCTCGTCCTGGTCGGCCCGTCCGGCTGCGGCAAGACCACGGCACTGCGCTGCGTGGCGGGGCTCGAGGACATCTCCGACGGGCGTCTGCTCATCGGCGAGCGAGTCGTGAACAACGTGGCCCCCAAGGACCGCGACATCGCCATGGTCTTCCAGAGCTATGCGCTCTATCCGCACATGACCGTCTACGACAACCTCGCCTTCGGGCTGAAGCTGCGCAAGATGAAGAAGGCGGAGATCGACAAGCGCGTGAAGGAGGGCGCGGCCATCCTGGGGCTGGAGAAGTTCCTGGACCGCAAGCCCAAGGCGCTCTCGGGGGGCCAGCGGCAGCGCGTCGCCCTCGGGCGCGCCATCGTGCGCGAGCCTTCGGTCTTCCTCATGGACGAGCCTCTGTCGAACCTCGATGCCAAGCTGCGCGTGCAGACCCGCGCGGAGATCGCTCGCCTCCACCAGCGACTGGGCACCACGACGGTGTACGTCACCCATGACCAGGTGGAGGCCATGACCATGGGCGACCGCATCGCCGTCATGCGCGACGGCCTCCTCAACCAGGTCGGCAGCCCGCAGGAGCTCTACGACCACCCGGTGAACATCTTCGTCGCCGGGTTCATCGGCTCGCCATCCATGAACTTCGCGACCACGCGCACCGAGGGCAAGGACCTCATGCTCGGCAGCGCCAAGCTGGAGCTCACCGGCGAGCAGGCCAAGGCCGCGGACTCGCGGCCGGACGGCGCGAATGTCCTCATCGGCTTCCGACCGGAGCACATCGAGCTGGCCAACGGACAGGCCTCGGATGCGGTGCGCTTCCCGGCAACGGTGGACGTGGTCGAGTACCTTGGCAACGAGGAGCTCATACACGCGCAGGCGGAGGGCAATGAGATCGTTGCGCTGCTGCCGTCGGACAAGCGTGTGAAGTCGGGGGACCAGGTGCAGCTGGCCGTACCCATGGACAAGCTGCACATCTTCGATCCCGATTCGGAGAAGGCGCTCGCCGGCTGACGAGCGAACCAACGCGCAACCGCGCACGTATATACCACTGGGGGCCGAAGCATTGGCCCGGGTTTCCGTGATGGACGCCAACCAGAATTGGAAAGGTGGAGGAACCGGATGACCAAGTTTCGACTGATCGCACCGCTGATGGTGCTCATGCTCGTGCTCGCCGCCTGCGGGGCAGGCAACGGCGGCGCGGACGGCAGCCCCGATGCGGGGGCCACCGACGGCGGCACCGATGCCACCGATGGTGGCGGTGATGGCGGCGGAACCGGCGCCGAGGATGATGGCAGCATCACCGTCACGTCGCTCTGGGGCGGTGCCGAGGAGGAGGCCTTCCAGGCAGTCCTCGACGCCTTCACTGAGTCGTCCGGCATCGAGGCCACGTACGAGGCGAACCGGACCGACTACGCGACGGTCCTGCGCACGCGCATCCAGGGCGGTAACCCGCCTGACGTTGCGATCATCCCCGGCATCGGCACCCTTCGGAGCCTCGCTCGCGAGGGCGCGCTGATCTCGATGTCCGACCTCGGCATCGACCAGGCATCCATCGAGGGCAACTACGCCCCCGGCATCCTGGACGTCGGCGTCGTCGACGGCGAGCTCTACGGGATCATGGTCAAGCTCAACTCGAAGGCGACCATCTGGTACAGCCCCGAGCGATTCGAAGAGCTCGGCGTCGAGCCTCCCGAGGACTTCGAAGGCCTGGTTCAGCTCACCGAGGACATCAAGGAAGCCGGCGCCGTGCCGTGGTCCCTCGGTGCCGGCGATGGCTGGACGCTCACCGACTGGTTCGAGATCGTCTATCTCAAGATGAACGGGACGGAGGCGTACGACACGCTCTTCAGCCCCGATGGTGACTGGACCGATCCGACCGTCCAGGCCGCGATCGACAAGATGCTCGAGGTTCTCAACGAGGAGAACGTCGAGGGTGGCGTCGATGGCGCGAGCGCGACGCTGTTCGTGGACGCGATCGCCAAGGTGTTCAGCACGAGCCCGTCGGCCGAGCTGTACTACGGCGGCGGCTTCGTCGGCGGCATCGCCACCGGCGAGGACGTCAACCCGGAGCTCCAGGGCCAGGAAGGGACTGCCATCGATTGGTTCGCCTTCCCGACCATCGACGGCAACGGCGAGGGTCTCGTGACCTACGGCGGCGACGTCATGGCCGCGCTCGTCAACGACAGTGACGTCAAGGCGTTCATGGAGTACCTCACCACCGCAGAGGCCGGCCAGGTCTGGGCGGAGGGCGGCACGATCATCTCGCCGATCGTTGCGGTTGACACGAGCGTCTACCCGACCGTGCTCATCCAGAACGAGGCTGATCAGGTCACGTCCGCCGAGGCCGTGCGGTTCGACGGCTCCGACCTTCTCCCCGGCGTCGATCTGGGTGCCCTCCTGCAGGCTGCCTTCCGAGGCGAGGACACCGGTCCTCTCCTGGAGGAGTTCCAGGCGGCGGTCACGACCGCCTGGTCGGAGGAGTAGCAACCTGAGTCGAATGGGGAGGGGCGCGAACCCCTCCCCATTCCGCATTCACGGAGGATGATCAATGGCGGTTGCCACGCGAGCGGAGGTCTCGGCACCACCGGCTGAACGAAACCCTGGAGGCGGCTTCAACTTTGTCGCGCTCGCCTTCATGGCGCCGGCCGCCCTGCTGCTCCTCATCTTCCTGGTCTTCCCGGCCGTGTACACGCTCGCGCTGAGCTTCAACCGCGGACGTGGCGGCCAGTTCAGCGAGTGGGTCGGCCTCACCAACTTCATCAACCTGTTCACCAACGACCCGAACTTCCTTCGGCTCGGATTCCCGCCCGCCGGGGCTCTGTGGAACAACGTGCTGTGGCTCGTGTTCTACGTCTTCCTCTCGGTCGCGGTGGGCCTGCTCATCGCCGTGATGGCGACCCGCGTGCGGTACGAGGCGATCATCAAGGCGATCGTGTTCCTGCCGATGGCCATCGCCGCGACCGCCATCGGCGTGATCTGGAGCTTCGTGTACTTCCCGAACGCGAACACGGGCCTTTTGAACGGATTCCTGGGAGTCTTCGATGTCGGGCCAGCTGCGTTCCTGGGAAGCACCGATACCGTCAACTGGGCGATCATCGCCGTCGGCGTCTGGGGATCGGTCGGGTTCTGCACCGTCATCCTGTCCGCGGCGCTGAAGGGAATCTCGACCGAGGTCCTGGAGGCGGCGCGCGTCGACGGGGCGAGCGAGCGTGCCATCTTCTTCCGGATCATCATCCCCATGATCAGCCTGCCGATCGCCGTGGTGTCGGTCACGCTGGTCGTCAACGTCATCAAGCTCTTCGACCTGCCGTACGTGATGACGCGCGGCGGCCCGGGCGCGTCGAGCCGCACGATCGCGTTCTCGATGTACCAGGAGGCATTCCCGCAGGGCCGCTTCGGCTACGGCGCGGCCATCGCCATCGTGATGCTGCTGCTGCTGATCCCGGTGCTCATCTACAACGTCGGCCGCTTTCGCAGCGACCGGGTGACGGCGTGACCGCCGGCGCGCTTGAGAACCGGACGGCGGGTTCCGTGCCCCGCACGCCCGGGGAGCGGTTAAGCCGGCTCGTGAGCCGAAGCCCCGTGCACATCGTCCTGGGGATCATCGGCCTCATCTGGCTCCTGCCGTCCATCGGCCTTCTGATCACCTCGTTCCGGCCAAGCTCGGACATGCGCGCCACCGGCTGGTGGACCATCCTCGGTGACCCCGACTTCACGCTCGCCAACTACGAGCGCGTCTTCGAGGCGGAGGGGATGGCGGCCGCGTTCCTCAACAGCATCTTCATCACGGTGCCGTCGACCCTCATCCCGCTGGTCGTCGCATCGCTGGCCGCCTTTGCGCTGGCGTGGGTGCGCTTCCCACTCCGCGACACGATCTTCCTGGTGATCATCGGGCTGATGCTGGTTCCGGTGCAGATCGGGTTCATTCCACTCGTGCAGGGCCTGCGCCCGACCGGGCTGCTCACGAACTTCGGAGCCATCTGGCTCACGCACGCCGCGTACGCGCTGCCGTTCGGCATCTTCCTGCTGCGCAACTTCTTCATCACCCTGCCGAAGGACCTCATCGAGGCCGCCCGCATCGACGGCGCGTCGAACCTTGGGATCTTCCGCACCATCGTCGTACCGCTCTCGGTCCCGGCGATCGCCAGCTACGGCATCTTCCAGTTCCTGTGGACCTGGAACGACCTGCTCATGTCGCTCATCTACGTGCAGAGCAACGCGGCGCAACCAATGCCCGTGAAGATCACCCAGCTGCTCGGCACCTACGCCTCGGAGTGGAGCCTGCTGGCCGCCGCCTCCTTCCTGGTGATGGTCGTTCCGCTCATCGTGTTCTTCAGCCTCCAGCGCTACTTCGTGCAGGGCCTGCTCGCCGGATCGGTCAAGTAGCTCTGCGCGTCGCGACCTGGAACATCCGCGCCGCCATCGGGCCGGGGAAGCCGTTCCCGGACCGATGGTGGCGGCTCATCAGCGCCGAGCGCCTGGACGCGATTGGTGAGGTCCTGGCCGGGCTCGCCGCCGACGTCATCGCCCTCCAGGAGGTCGCCCTGGCGTCGCGCGACGGGGACCTCGTCGACAACGCCGGGCACTTGGCGCGCCATCTGGGGATGGAGGTCCGCTACGGCGCGGCGCGCACGTTCGAGATAACCGGCGAGGACGGAGTGGTCACAGGCGCCGGCTGCTTCGGCAACGCGCTCCTCTCGCGCCTTGCCATCGGCTCATCGCGGGCGCTCGTGCTGCCGATGGCGGAGAGCGACGCGTATGTCGAGCCGCCGGACGCCGATCATCCGGCCGCCGGGGTGCGCTACGCCGACGCGCCCGCCTCGATTCGCGAGTCACGCACGCTCGTGCTGGCGGACGTGGCCGGCATGACCGTGGGCTCGGCACATCTCAGCCACATCGGCTCCGGCGAGCGAGCGCTCCAGGTCGACGCGTGTCTTGCCGCGTTCGGCGAATCCAGCCCGGCCCTGCTGCTCGGCGACCTGAACGCCGCCATCGAATCGCCCGAGCTGGGTGAGCTGGCGGGATGGGTGGACGGCTTCGCTGCCGCGGACGTCCCGCCCGGCGACACGCGGCGCACCTCGACCGACGATGGCTGCCGCATCGATCACGTCCTCGCCCGCGGCGCGACCGTTCGCGGCTGTCGGGTGGCTCGCGAGGCCGGCGAGCTCTCGGACCACTACCCCGTCGTCGCCGAGATCGTTGCCGGCTGATCGGGAGTCGCCCTGCGGGCGACTGGGGCGAGCACCCGAGCGTCGAAGCGTCCCCGCGAAGTACGTCATTCGGCCGGGGGCGACGAGCGTGGGACCGGCTAGGCTCACGGCGATGACGACCGATACCGCAGGGCGCACGACGATCCACCTCGTGCCGCACACGCACTGGGATCGCGAGTGGTATCGGCCCTTCCAGAGCTTCCGCATGCAGCTCGTCGACCTCGTCGATCGGGTGCTCGACATGCTCGACACGGAGCCGGCCTTCGCGTTCACGCTCGACGGGCAGCTGGCCACCGTGGACGACTACCTGGAGATCCGACCCGAGGGTGAGGCGCGCATCCGCAGCCACGTGCGGAGTGGCCGGCTGGCCATCGGCCCCTGGCAGATCCTCATGGACGAGTTCCTCGTCTCGGGCGAGACGCTGGTCCGCAACCTCGAGATGGGCTGGGCGCGGGCCGAGGACTTCGGCGGGCCGATGCGCGTCGGCTACCTGCCCGACATGTTCGGCCACGTGGCGCAGATGCCGCAGATCCTGCGCGGGGCGGGACTCGCCGATGCGGTCGTTTGGCGCGGCATTCCTGCCGTCATCGACCGCCACGCGTTCCGCTGGGAGGCCCCCGACGGCTCGTGGGTCCGCGCGGAGTACCTGCCCGCCGGCTACGGCAATGCGGCGCACCTGTTCGCTGCCCCGGACGGACTGGAAGGGGCGGCGCAACGGTTCGTGGAATGGGCACGCCCCTGGTTCGGCGACGACCCGGTGCTCGCCATGTACGGCACCGATCACACGGCTCCGGTGCCCGAGCTCGCGGGCCTTCTCAGCCGCCTCAACGAGGTGCAGGAAGCCTCGATGATGGAGATCTCGACGCTGGCGGGATACATCGACGCCGCTCCCCCACTTAGAGCCGATGCGCCACGCTGGCGCGGCGAGATGCGCTCCGGTGCCCGCGCGAACGTGCTCATGGGCGTCGCGAGCGCGCGGATCGACATCAAGCAGGCCGCGGGGCGCGCCGAGACGCTGCTCGAGCGATACGCCGAGCCGCTCATCGCGCTCCACGTGGCGGCCGACGCGTGGCCCGAGCCGTTCCTGCGGCTCGCGTGGCGCAAGGTCGTCGAGAACTCCGCCCACGACTCGATCTGCGGCTGCAGCGTCGATCCGGTGGTGGCCCAGGTGCTCGTTCGCTTCGCCGAGGCCCAGCAGATCGCCGGAACGCTCGCCCGCCGCGCCGCGGCAACGGTGGCCCTCGCCGTGCCGCGGGGCGCGGTCGCGGTCCTCAATCCGACGCCCGCGACGCGCTCCGGGCTGGTCGAAGCGACGCTGGCGGTGCCCGATGACTGGAAGGCCGTCTCGCTCGAGCTGCCGGACGGCACGCGCATCGCGACGCAGGAGCTCTCTCGCACGCGCCGTGTGCTGTTGGAGACAGATCTTCGCGGGAACGCCGTGGACGAGCTGTTCCGCCGCTTCCACGGCAGGGAGATCTTCGACCACGCCTGGAACGGCTACCGCATCGAGGGGCGGACCCTCACCCTTGAGGTCGATACCGACCCGGACCCAGCGTGGCTCGACGTCGACGGCCTGCGCGCCGAGGTCATGGCCGCCATGCGGGCCGCTCCCGACGATGCATGGCACGTCCGCATCCTGGCGCGGCCGCGCCGTACGCTCGCGGCATCGGTGCCCGCCCCCGCGCTGGGCTGGACCGCGGTGCGGCCCGTGGAAGGGTCCGGTGGCGCGGATGGCGCGGCACGCCTCGTCAGCGACGGCCGGGGACTGGCCAACGACCTGCTGGCCGTGGATGTATCGGCCGACGGAACGCTTCGGCTGCGTGCCGCAGACGGGACGGAGATCGGCGGCGTGGGGCGCATCGTCGACGGCGGCGACCATGGCGACTCGTACAACTACGGGCCGCCGGCGTCCGACACCATCGTCACCGAGGCGGCAAGCGTGGCCGTGGATTCCGACCTGGCGGGGCCGGTGCGCGGACGCCTGACCGTGAGGCGTGCGTACGACTGGCCCCTGGGCCTGGTAGCCGACGGCTCAGCTCGTTCCGGCGAGACACGCCGGACGGAGGTCGTCACCGAGATCGAGCTCCGCGCCGGGGAGCCGTTCGTGCGGGTCCGCGTCGCGTTCGACAACCAGTCCGACGACCATCGCGTCCGCTTCCACGTCCCCCTGCCGCGCGCGTCGGACACCTCGGTGGCCGAGGGGCAGTTCGCGGCGGTGACGCGCACCATGACCGGGGAGGGTGGCTACCACGAGGAGCCGCTGGGGACGTACCCCGCCCACGGCTGGATCGATGCCGGCGGCATGGCGGTGATCCTCCGTCACCTCGTGGAGTACGAGCTGGCGGCCGGGGATGCACCTTCCGGGCGCGAGCTCGCCATCACGCTCCTCCGCTCGACCGGGCTGATCAGCCGCAACGAGAACCCGTATCGGCAGGACCCGGCCGGTCCCGAGATCGCCATCCCCGACGCCCAGATGCGGGGCAGCTGGGAGATGAGCTTCGCCCTCCACCCGCACGGCGGAGCCTGGACCGATGGCGGCGTGGCCGCCGTGGCCGAACGCTACCGCCACGACCTGCTGACCGCGACCGGCTCGGCGCCGCCCGACGCGGAGTGGCCACCGGCCGATGCCGGCGATCCCGCGCTCACGCTGGACGGGCGCCACGTGGCGTTCTCCTCGCTCCGGCGTCGGGCCGACGGATGGCTTGAGGCCCGGCTCGTCAACCTCGCCGACAGCCCCGTCTCGGCGACCCTGCGTGGCTCGATCACTGATGCGCGGTTCGCGACACTGCGTGGTGAGCCGGGCCGGAGCCTCGAGGTGGACGGCCAGGGAAACCTGCGATTGGATCTCGGCCCCGCGGAGATCCTCAGCGTCCAGCTCCGGCGCACCGAGACCGCGCGCGCCACGGCCGCCGTGCTCGACGTGTCGGGTCCTCGACAGGGCGCCTGAGCGCGGTAGGATACCGGCCTGCATTCGGCCCACCCACGGAGGACTCCTCATGGAGCTCGAGGCGCATCTCGCGACCGTCCCGCTGCTGGCAGGTCTCGACGACCGCACCCGGCGCCGCCTGGCCCTCATCGGAAAGAGCCGCACCTATCCTGCCGGCTCGACGATCGTCGAAGAGGGCGAGGCCGGCATGGCCCTGTACGTCGTGCTGCGGGGGACCGTTCGAGTCGAGCGCAACGGCGCGGCTGTGAGCGCGCTCCGTCCCAACGACTTCTTCGGCGAGCTGGCGCTCATCGAGGACGAGCCGCGTACCGCATCGGTCATCGCCGTGGACGACGTCGAATGCCTGTTGTTCCCCGCGTGGGAGTTCCGCGCGCTGCTCGACGAGAACCCGCAGGTCGCCGTGCCCATCATGCGCGCGCTCATCGAGCGCCTGCACCGCCAGGAACGCCACGGCTCCTGACGCCGACGTGGAGCGCACTCTCCGCAGCACGCGCGCCTTCTCCGGGCGCCTGATCAGCCTGCGGGTCGACGAAGTCGAGCGCAGTGATGGCGTTCGAGCCACGCGCGAGATCGTGGAGCATCCCGGCGCCGTCGCGATCCTCGCCTGGGACGGCGCCCGCGTGGCGATGGTCCGCCAGTGGCGGCATGCCGCGGGCGACGTGCTCCTCGAGATCCCGGCGGGCACCACGGAGGCCGGGGAGGAGCCGCTGGCGACGGCCAGGCGCGAGCTCGCCGAGGAGATGGGCATCGGCGCCGCGTCATGGACGATCGGGCCGGGCTTCTACACCGCTCCGGGCTTCTGCACCGAGCACCTCACGCTGTTCCTGGCCACCGAGCTGGACGAGGTCGAGACGCCGATGCCCGACGACGAGCAGATCGAGCGGGCCTGGCTCTCGATCGACGAGGCGCTCGGCGCCATCGACGACGGGCGCATCGCCGATGCGAAGTCGATCGCGGGCATCCTGTGGCTGGCGCAACGAGTGGCCGTCAGCGACTGAGCGGCACGCCGCTTGCGCTCGTGCCGCGCTGATGTCTCCCTCCACCGCACGAAAGCGATCCCGACGCCCTCGCCGGCTGACGCGCGCCGAGATCCTCGACCTTCCCAGCGATCCGGTCGAGTCCGCCGAGGAGGCCGGGCTCCGCTACATCAGCGACGCGGGACCCGGCATCCGCCGCCGTCGCTCCGGCCGCGGCTTCAGCTACATCGGCACCGACGGCCAGCCTATCCGCGACTCCCGCCTCGTCGAGCGGATCCGGGCGCTTGCGATCCCGCCCGCCTGGGAGGACGTCTGGATCAGCCCAACACGCCGCGGCCACATCCAGGCCACCGGTCGTGACGCCCGCGGCCGGAAGCAGTACCGATACCATCCGCGCTGGCACACGGTCCGTGACGAGGTGAAGTACGGCCGCATGCTCGACTTCGCCGAGGCGCTGCCGGCGATCCGCGAGCGGACCGCAGCGGATCTCCGACGCCAGGGGCTGCCGCGCGAGAAGGTGCTGGCCGCGGTGGTCCGGCTCCTCGAGAAGACGATGATCCGCGTCGGGAACGAGGAGTACGCCCGCGACAACGAGTCGTACGGCCTGACCACCATGGAGGACGAGCACGCGGAGGTGAGCAACCGACGAGTGGTATTCCGCTACCGCGGCAAAAGCGGGAAGGAGCACGAGGCGACCCTCGAGGACCCGCGCCTGGCGCGCATCGTCCGGCGCTGCCAGGAGCTGCCAGGGCAACGGCTCTTCCAGTACGAGGCCGAGGATGGCTCGACGGACGACATTGACTCCAACGACGTCAACGACTACCTGCGTGAGATCACCGGCCAGGACTTCACGGCGAAGGACTTCCGCACCTGGGCCGGGACGGTGCTGGCGTGCATGGCCCTCCAGGAGTTCGAGGCGTTCGAATCGGATGCCGAGGCGAAGACGAACGTCGTCGCCGCCGTCAAGCGCGTGGCCGAGCTCCTGGGGAACACGCCGGCGGTGTCCCGGAGCTCGTACATTCACCCGGACATCCTCGACTCGTATCTCGATGGGTCGATGCTCGAATCGCTGCGACAGCGGGCCGCCGACGAGCTTGCGGACACCGGCCACCAGCTCCGCCCGGAGGAGGCCGCGGCGCTCGGGTTGCTCCAGGCACGCCTCGCACGGGAGGCACGCCAGCTGAGCCGGGCGAGCTGAGGGGCGCCTAGTCGGAGTCCCCGATCCGGTCGAGCGCGCGACCGTACGCCTCGATCTCCGGCTTGAGGAAGACCGCCATCCGCAGGTGACGGCGCGCGGCGCCCGGGTCGCCGAGGCGCCCCCTGGCGAGACCGAGCCCGAAGTGCGCGTAGTGCGCCAGCGGGTCGGCGGCGACCATCACTGCAAACCGTTCCGCAGCCGCCGCATGGTCTCCCTGGTTGTAGTAGGCGCGGCCGAGCGCCTCGAGGATCGATGCCTTGCCGGGCTCGAGGACCAGGGCCCGCTCGAGGAGCACCGCAGCTGCACCGGGGTGGTGCTCCGCGAGCATGCGCGACCCTCGCTGAAAGAGGTCGTACGCGGACTCCCGGTCGTCGCGCTGCTCCATCGGCGAGTCAGCCGGCGATCTGGCGCGCGAGGTCGATCCTCTCCAGCCGCGGGCTCTCGGTGCGTCCCGGTATGCGGCCTCGCTTGGCGACCGCGCGCCCGTCGATCTCCTTGAGGTCGCCCGTGAAGTCGATGGGGCTCGCCTTGCTGATCGCACTCCCCACCGCGAAGGAGTCAACCGGCGCCCCGGCCTCCCTGAACTGCGTGATGCGATCGGCGTCGAAACCACCCGAGACGACGATCCTCACGTGCCCGTGGCCAGCCTGGTCCAGCCGCGCTCGAACCTCGTGCACGAGCGCGGGGGTGACGCGGCCCCGTTCGGACGGCGTGTCGAGGCGCACGCCCCACAGCCGATCCCCGAGCGCGTCGGCGACGCGGAGCGACTCCTCGGCCTCGTCACGGAAGGTATCGACCAGGATGACGCGCGGGATCTCCGGGTCGATGTGACGGTCGAATGCCTCCGCGGCGCGCACGGTATCGCCGAAGATGAGCACCAGGGCGTGGGGCATGGTGCCCGTGGGCGCGAGGCCAGCGAGCCGCGCGCCCGCGGGCGTCGACGCGCCGATGCAGCCGCCAACCACGCTGGCGTAGTCCATCTGGTCGGCCACGCTCGGATGGACGTGCCTGGCGCCGAAGCCGATGACCGGGATCGGCGCCGCGGCGTCGACCACGCGTCGGGCGGCGGTGGCCCAGCCCGAGCCCGAGGCGAGGATGCCGAGCAGCGCGGTCTCATACAGCCCGAAGGCCGAGTAGCGCGCGGTGATGCGCATGACGACCTCCTTGCGCGTGAAGAGGTCGCCGTCGTGAAGGGACTCGACGATGGGTGGCTCTGTCCCGTCGACCTCGGCGAAGATTTCGCGCAGGTAGGCGAGGGCTTCCTCGGCTCCGCACAGGATGCCGTCCGCGCGGGGAAAGATCTCGAGCGTGACCACCGGATCGAGCCGCTCGGCCGCGAGGATGGTGCGTGCCCGCTCGAAGTAGACGTCCGCCGTCTCTCCGGAAAGGACGTCTGCCGCGGGCTGGAAACGCGGCGACGGACGGGCCTGGGCCTGCTCGCTCGTCATGCCCCTGAAGTGTACGAGGCCCGCCGACGGAAGAGCAGTGCGGCGGCCACGAGCAGGACGATGACGATGAGCGCCACGCTCGCCAGGCGGGCGATGCCCGCCGCCTCCGCCGAGGCCAGCAGCTGCTGAGCCTCTCCGATCGCCTCCACCGAGCCGCGAAGGTCCCCGTCGGCGAAGCGCCCGTTCGCGAGACGGATCTGCTGTGCCGGGTCGGGACCGCCGATGAGCCCGATGCCCTCGACGAACGAGCGCTCCGCATTCACCGCGTCGGCGGTCGCGATATAAGACTCCGCCACCTCGCGCTCGGCGTTGAGCTCGGCCTGCGCATCGGCTCCGCCACCATGGGCCCGATAGGCCTGCTGGAGACGGTCCGGGGCCGACAGGCCGGCCGGAACGAGGACCGCGAGCAGCTCCTCGCGTTCGTCGAGCCACGCTCGGGCGGCAGCGATCTGCCCCATCGACTCCTCGAAGCTCCACGCCGTCATCGCCCCCGCAACCGGGTCGGGTGCGCCCCATCCGCCGGAGGCGGCGACAAGCTCGTCGAAGGCGGCGCGCGCGGCGGCCCTCGCGTCGAGAAGCGCGACATCGGCCTCGCCGAGCACGCGCGCGCGGAAGATGTCGGTGACGTCGATTCCGCCCACGGCTTCGAGGTGGTCGAGGAAAGACCTCGTGGTGAGTGCTGCCGGCGGCGCGGCCGCGTTCTCGACGACGGGCGCCGGCGCGATATCGGCGGAGTGGTAGGGTCCCACCGAGTCCGCCGTCCGAGCCAGCGCCCGGCGGAGGGCGTCCACGCCGACTCGATCCCGGAGCTCGACAATGACTGCCCACGAGGCGGCGTACCCGTAGGCTTCACCTCCGTCGCCGGCGTCGGCCGACCACGAGTCGAGCGGGAAAGCGTCATCGGCGCGTTCGACCGCGACGGCGGCCGGGTCGAACGGCAGCGCAACCTCGACGCGCTCGGCGATGCGTCCCGCGACCTCGCTGGCCATTCCTTCACGGATCCAGCGAGACGCGATGAGGCCGTCGGAGAGCCAGATGTGAGCGAGCTGGTGGAGCGTGGTGAACGGCGGCTGGTCGTACGCGATGTCGATCCCGACGGAAGCGGCGCTGCCTCTCTCACCGAGGCCGGAGGCGTCCAGGGCGACGGCCTCCCTGATCAGGAGCTCCCCGACTCCGGGGTACGGGATCGCGATCTCCTCCTCGAGGAGTGGCAGCGCTCGTTCGACGAGCGCGACCGTGCGCGCGCCCCACGGCTCGTCGTCGGCGAAGGAGCGGACGTGGAGGTCCGCGGTGCCCCCGGCGAGCGGCACCGACGATTCGAAGCTCGTGTACTCCGGCTCCGCGATCGCCGTGACCAGCGCCACCCACTGCGTGGGATCCGCGATCGGGCCGCTGACGAGCTGGCCTCCGGTCTCGCGAAGCGGGTCGCCGTCCACGTACACCTCGTAGCCGGCCGGAAGAGCGACGCTCACCTCACCCGACGTGCCGAAGCTCCACGCGGGGAAGACGACGAGTGAGGCGCGGATGCGCAGCAGCGCGGTCTCGGTGTCCGGGAGCGTGTAGGTGAGCTGGAACGCAACGCTCTCCTCGTAGCGCAGCTGCGCGCGGAGGTCGACGGTCGCGACGTTCGCACCCTCCTCCACGGCCGCCTCCACCGTGAGCCCTCCATCCGCGTCGGTCGCGGCCACCTCGGTCGCCTCATCGTGGATCGCGAGCTTGGCCTGGTCGAAGAAGCTCAGCTGGCCCTCGGGGTCGGGTGTCGTGTTCGTGAAGGTCACGTCGACCGTCACCGCGATCCGGCGTGACTCTGGCTGCACGTCGTACGCGGCGGTTGTCTCGAGGGTGTAGTGCTCGGTGGCGCGCGCGGAAGCCAGCGGCCAGCCCGGAGCGGCCGTGACGGCCAGCGTCAGCGCGGCGAGCAGCACGACGCGCAGCCACGTCGCTCGGCAAGCGATCACGCGCGCCCCAGCAGCCGGGACAGGATGCCGCGGCGACGCACCCTGGGCGCGGGTGGCTGCCATGCCGGCATGGCACCCTCGACGTCGGCGCGGTAGGCGGCCACGAGCTCGGGGTTGCGACCGACGCGGCCCGTCGCATCGGGCAGGATGCCGCGGTCGGCCACGGCGTGAGCGGTCTCCTCGAGCAGCCGGTCGGCCACCACCAGCAGGCGGACCAGTCCCCTGCCGAGCTCGTCCCGATCGAGCGCCGCCGCGGGAAGCTCGGTCATCAGCATGGGTCGATCGTCATCGGTCAGCGCGAACTTCACGTACGGATAGTCGAAATTGGCGCGGAGCATGCGCGCGTACATGCGCTTGGGAATCTCCATCGCCTCGAGGCCATAGTATGCCCAGAGTGAGCAGCCGACCCCGGCGACCCACGCCACCGTGACCCGCAGGTCGAAGCGCCGCAGGCCGTCCAGGACGAGATCGCGGCTGAAGGCCGGGTCGACTGCGGATCCCGACGCACCCACCACCTCGAGGCCCATCTCGTCGATCCAGCGGTCGATCGGCGGCGCCTCGCCGTTCACTCTGCGTCGACTCCGCCGACCCCGGCGACCACCGTCTCCCCGGAGCGGATCCGTCGCCGCCGCGCGAAGTCGCGCTCGGCCGCACCGGGGTCGATGCGGCAATTCCGGCCAATCTCCACCCCTCGCGGCACGCGCGCGCGCTTACCGACCAGGGTGATCCCCGCGTAGAGGCGCTCCGGCTCGTGGACATTCGGCCGCAGGTCGTCGCCGACTCCCACCCGCGCGCCGGGACCGATGCGCGCCTCCTTGTCGACGATGGCGCGGTCCAGGACGGCACCCTCGCCGATGACGGCGTCGAACATCACGATCGAGTCACGCACGGTCGCGCCGGCACCCACCCGCACGCCGGGCGACAGGATGCTGTGCTCGACGCTGCCCTCGACCACGCAGCCGTGGCTGACCATTGAGCGCAGCACGCTCGCGCCTGAGCCGATGCGCGCCGGTGGCCGCTCCTCGCTCTTCGTGTAGATGAGCCAGCCGCGATCGTTGAGCTCGATCCCCGGCGCGTCGCTCAGCAGGTCGAGGCTCGTGCGCCAGTAGCTCTCCACGGTGCCGACGTCCTGCCAGTAACCATCGAACCGATACGCGTACACCCGCTGCCCCTCCGCCACCATGGCGGGCAGCACCTCGCGCCCGAAGTCGATGCGCTCCGGTCCGAGGACATCGCGCAGGAACGGCCAGGAAAAGACGTAGACCCCCATGCTCACGAGGTTCGAGGGCGGATCCTTCGGCTTCTCGATGAACTCGGTCACGCGGCCATCCGGCGCCACGTCGAGGATCCCGAACCGATGCGCCTCCTCGATGGGCACGGTGCGCACGGCGCACGTCACATCGGCTCCACTCTCGCGATGGAAGCCGATGAAGGGCCGATAGTCCATCTTGTAGACGTGGTCGCCGGCCAGGATGAGCACCAGGGAGGGTTCGCGGTCCTCGATGAACTCGAGGTTCTGGAGCACCGCGTCGGCGGTGCCGCGATACCAGTCCCGCGCGCGCCCGCGGCCGATGAACGGCTGGAGCAGCGTCACGCCGCCGTGGTTGCGGTCGAGGTCCCACGGCCGGCCGACGCCGATGTGGTCCATGAGCGAGCGCGGCGCGTACTGCGTGAGGATGCCGACGTCGGTCAGGCCGGAGTTCACCGTGTTGCTGAGCGCGAAGTCGATGATCCGATACTTGCCGCCGAAGGGGACGCCGGGCTTGGCCCGGACCTGCGACAGGATGCTCAGCCGCTCGCCCTCCCCCCCGGCGAGGATGAGCGTCAGGACCGAGCTGGACACCGGGTCGCGCGCAGGAGGGCGCCTATCAGGGTGGTGGTATCGTGCAATCCGGCGGCTGCCCACCCGGATTGCAAAGGAAGAAGGTGGGGGGCGCCGGCGCGCCCGGAGGAGCTGGCGTCGCGTTCGGGTCGGGGGTGGGCTCCGGCCCCGGGGTGGGCGCCACGCGCTCGCCGCACACGTCGGGCAGGCCGCCCTCGCCGTAGAGCGGCGCGATGGCGTTCCTCACATTCGGGTCGCTGGAGTCGTCCGGATCGCCGCTTCCGCTTGTCTCTCCGTTCACGACGCGGTCAGACCATCGGTCGGCGGCGATGATCCAGTTGTCGGGCCGGTTGGGCACAGCCTGCGCGACGTACAGCTCGAGGTCGAGGCAGCCTCGATGCACGTTGTCGAACGCCGGCACGGTCCCCTCGAGGAATGGCACCGTGATCGTGCGGCCGCAGCTGCCCGTCGCGGCCAAGCCGCTCCACCGGCAGACTGCCGCGTTCACTATGCCGGTGGGCTGCTCGATGCTGGTCTGCGGCACGGGCGTCTGGCCGTTCCAGTCCCACGGCTCGTTGAGCGCGACCGTCATGAACTCCTGCCACAGGTAGAGCGGGCCATCGGCGCTGAAGAGCCCACCGCGGAACTGGTTGGACATCACCTCCTGGTTGTTATTGCCCATCCACACGCCGGTCACCAGGCTGTCGGGCACGTAGCCGAAGCCGGACACGTCGCGGAAGTCGTTCGTGGTCCCGGTCTTGAAGCCTGCGGGGCGTCGGTCGCCGTCCACGGTGAACAGGTTCGCTCGGTCGCCCCACAGCACGTTCCGCGCGGCGTCCGTGTTGCCCTCCAGGATCCAGTGCGGCAGGTACGCCTCCGCCGCCGTCATCGGGTTGGTGACCTCGGGGCCGTTGTCCGCCCGGGTGTAGATGATGCGGCCGTCCCGATCGCGGATCTCGATGATGGTGGTCGCCGGATGCAGCTCGCCGCGCTGCGCGAAGGTGCCGTACGCCTGGGTCATGTTCGTCAGGTTCACCGGCACCGATCCGAGCGACAGGGTGAGCCCCGGATCCAGGCCCATGATGTACTCGGCGCTGGCGATGCCGAGCGACTCGGCGAAGTTGGCCGTGGTCTGAGCACCCACCAGGTACTGCATCTGGACCGACGGGATGTTCAGCGAGTAGCGCAACGCGTCCATGGCCAGCACCGGGCCGTGCTCGCGCACGTCGGCGTTCGTGGGCCGGTACGAGCCCGCTGGGCCACCGACGCTGAACTCGGTGATGGCGTCGACGAACATCGTACTGACCGTCGCCGAACGAGATTGGAAGGCCGATGCGTACGTGATCGGCTTGAAGGCCGATCCCGGCTGCCGCCTGGCCAGGGCCGCGATGTCATAGTTTCCCTGGAGCTGCGGCGTGTCGACGTCATAGCCGGCTGAGCCGATGTAGGCCACGATCTCCCCTGTGGACGAGTCGATCGAGACCATCGCGCCGTTGTTCACGTTGAATCCCACGAGGCTGGCAACGTGCTCCTGCACCAGCGCACGCGCTCTCTGCTGGAGCGGGAAGTCGAGAGTCGTGGTGATCCGATAGCCGCCGGTGCGCACCGCGAGCTCGGGGTTCGTGATCCCGGGCAGGGAGCCCAGGATGCGGATCGCCTCGTTCTGGACGCGGAAGCTGAAGTGCGGCTCGCGAAGGACGGACGCGTGCCGGTTCGGCCCCATCTCGATCCAGGTGGTGGCGGCGGCTTCTCGGTGCTCCGCACGCGTGATGTAGCCCTCTTCGAGCATCGCGCCGAGGGCGAGGTTCCGCTCGGCAATCGCCTCGGCCGCGGCCTCCTCCGTGCCCGGCTCGCCGTTCTCGTTCTGGTACGGGTCGAGCACCGATGGGCGCTGTGGCAGCGCGGCCAGGAAGGCTGCCTGCGCCACGGTCATCTGCGACAGGTCGGTGAGGCCGAAGTAGTTCGCCGCGGCGGCCTTGATGCCGTACGAGCTGTTGCCGTAATAGATGAGGTTGAGGTACGTCTCGAGGATGAGCTCCTTGCCGACGCGGCCGGGGTATGCGGCGGTCACCTGCATGGCGAGGATGTTCTCCCGGATCTTGTCCTCGATCTCGGTCGACTGGTTCGGGGCGGGGGGCTCGCAGACGTCCGCGGACTCGACCTCCGCCTCGGCCGCCGGAGCATCGGGGTCGACGGCGGCAACGCTCGGTGCAGGGCTGGCCCCCTCGGCCACCTGGGTGGACTCACCCTCCTCCTGGAGGACCCGCGCGTAGTCGATGACCTGCTGGGTGATGGTGGAGGCGCCCTGCACGATCTCGCCGGCCTCGAGGTTCGCAAGGGCCGCGCGCACGACGCCCTGGAAGTCGACGCCGTTGTTCTCCCAGAACGTGCGGTCCTCGCTGGCGACGGTCGCCTCCCAGATGATCTCGGGCAGCTCGTCGAAGGCAACCGCCTCGCGGTTCTGGCACTCGAATCGGGCGAGCAGCACGCTGCCGGTGCGGTCGTACACGTACGTCGACTGCGGGGGCACGATGTCGTCGAGGACGTTCGGGTCAGGCAGGTCCGACGCGAAGTAGGTGTACGCGGCGAGCATGCCGCCGGCGGTGCCCACCACCGAGCCCACGAAGGTCATGGCGAAGACGCCGAGCGTGACGAGGAGGAGCGTCGCGACCCCACGGCGCCGCGATCCGCGCCGCGTCGTGCGGCGCGTCATCATGAGGTGACGGCGTCGCCGCTGGATTGCCGGATGCATTCGTTGAAGGGTACCAGCCGCTCAGCGGAGCCGCTCCGCGACGGGCAGGCGCCAGCCGCTCAGCGGACCGCGCCGAGCAGCTGCTCGTGGACGAGCAGGGCGACCGCCGTCCCGGCCACCAGGAACGGGCCGAACGGAATGTAGCTGCGCATCCCCACCCGACGCCGCGCCAGGAGCAGCAGCCCCACGGCCGATGCACTTAAGGCTGCGGCGAACACCGCGGTGAAGACGGCCGGGAAGCCGAGCATGAAGCCGATGGGCGCGACGAGCAGAAGGTCTCCGCGCGCCAGACCACCACGGACGACGACGGCCAGCAGCCCCAGCAGCGCGACTGCCGAGACGCCGCCGACGATGGCCGAGAGGGGCGACACGGCCGGGTTGAAGGGGATGAACAGGGCGGCGAGCACGATGAATGGGTCGAGCAGGAGGTGCGGCAGGCGATGCTGCTCGAGGTCGGTGGCGACGAGCAACACCATCAGGCCGAGGAGGCCGAGGTAGACCGCAGTGGCCCACCACGGAAGCTCCGACCGAATGGCCACGGCCGCCGCGGCAGCCGCGCTCGTGATGCCCAGCAGCAAGGTCCGTATGCCCGGACCACGGCCCTTCGTTCCCCGTGCCGGCCACACGCTGGCAAGGCGCTCGGCCGCGGCCCCGCCCACGGCGAAAAGTGCTCCGATCGCGAGGACGGCTGGGACCGACACGTGCCCTCCGGGTGTGTGCTCGAGCACGCGATGGTGCGCGCCGGCACCGCCCATCGTAGGGTCGGCCGCGCCGGCGACCCATAGCCCGATGGTCCCTGCGCCAGCAGAGCTGGCACGCGGCCTGCCACCACGCGGGTTGAGCCGGCGTGACCCGTCGGCCGCATAAGTCGGGAGGAACTGTTCTCATGGACAGCGATCGCGTTGAGGGCCCCCTGAAGGAGGCCAGTGGCAAGGTCAAGGAAGAGTGGGGAGATCTCACCGACGACACGTCGACCGAGGTCGAGGGCAAGAAGGACCAGGTCGAAGGCAAGGTCCAAAACGAGTGGGGCGAGGCAAAGGACCGCGCCGACGACAACCGCTGACGATCACCTGGTGCGGGGGTTCCGTCCTTCGGGGACGGGATCCCCGTCGTTGACTCAGCCGCTGGCGTAGTCGAGCGCCAGCCTCACGAGCGCCGCGACTCCGGCACCGGTCGCGCCCTTGGGGGCGTACGGCTTCTCCGTTCCGAGGTAGGCCGCCCCAGCAATGTCCACGTGCACCCACGGGACGGTGACGAACTCCGAGAGGAAGACCGCGCTCTTGATGAGCGATCCGTCGCGGCTGCCGGAGTTCACGATGTCGGCGTGGGGCGTGTCGTACGCCGCGCGGTACTCCGCCACCAGCGGCATCTCCCAGAACCACTCTCCTGCGGCCTCGGCGGCGGCGCGGACCTCTTCGCCCCACTCGCGCGGCCGCGCGAAGTACGCGGCGACCTGGTCGCCGAACGCCATCGACGCGGCGCCGGTGAGCGTCGCCACGTCCACGATGTGCGTGGCGCCCTGCCGCTCGGCCCATGTCATCGCATCCGCCAGGATCAGGCGGCCCTCAGCGTCGGTGTTCGTGACCTCGACGGTCAGGCCGTTCATGGCCGTCACCACGTCGCCGGGCCGCTGCGCGTTGCCGCCGGGCATGTTCTCGACCATCGGCGCGACCGCCATGAGCGGCGTCTGCGGGGCGATCCGCGCCACGGTGCGCGCGGCGGCCACCACCGCCGCTGCGCCCGACTTGTCGTGCTTCATGTCGCCCATGCTCTCGGCGGGCTTGATGCTGATACCGCCTGAGTCGAAGCAGACGCCCTTGCCGACGATCGCGAGCCGACGATCGCCGCCGTTCTCCCAGCCCGGCAGCTTGATGGCCACCAGGCGGGGCGGATGCGCCGATCCCTGGCCGACGCCCAGCAGAAGGCCCATGCCCAGCGCCTCCATGTCCTTCGGCTCGAGGACCTCTACCGTGCACCCGTCCGCGGTGAGCTCGCGCGCCAGCTCGCCCATGCGCTCGGGCGTCAGGTCGTTTGCCGCCCGGTTGGCGAGATCGCGCCCGAACGCGACGCCGTCACCGATGACGCTCCCGCGGTGGAGTGCGACGCGGCTGGCCGCGCCGAGGCAGACGACCTCCTCGACCGAGCGCCGCATGGCGTCCGTGTCGCGCGCCCGCCCGTAGATCGCAGTCGGCCGATACGTCCCGGCGATCGCCCCGGATGCGGCCGCGGTCCACTCGTCCTCCCCCTCTTCGTCGCGAAGCCAGAGCGCCAACGTCCGCGCGCCCAAGCCGTTGAGTCGCCGGGTGGCCGCGGCGGCCAGTCGCCGGGCGCGCCAGGCGCCGCGGCCGCGCGTGGCGCCGTTGATGAGGAGCAGCCGGCCCGCCGGCAGGTCGCCCGCGTCGACGAGCGCCACGGCATGCTCGATCGCGTTGAACTCCCCCCAGTCGATCGCCGCTCGAATGGCGCCTCCCGACGCGGCGTCGAGCTCGCCGAGATCCCCGGTCAGGTCGGCGTCGTCCTTGTAGATCGGCACGGCGAGGACATCGGCCTGGATCTCGGCGGGCAGGGTGGACTGGGCGCGGAAGCGCATGTGATCGGCTCCTTACGTCAGCGGTCGGAACGGCGGTCGAGTATAGGTTGCGTCAGGGGCAGTCGGCGATCCGGGCGGAGTACATCGAGAACGCCGAGCCGCGGCCGACCTCGCTGCCCGCCCGCGGCTCCTGGTCGATGATTCCCTCGGGCTGCGACTCGTCGTGATTGCAGTAGACGGTCCAGTTGAGCCCCGCGGCCTGCGCAGCCCTGATCGCGTCCTGCGTGGGCATGTTCACCGTGTCGGGCACGATCACCAGCCCCGAGTTCGGGGTGGCCGCGGCTGACTCCGAGGCGCCGGCGCTCGGCGCCGCTCCCCCCTGGGCGTCGCGGATGAGCATGACGGCGAGGACCACCACCGCGCCCGCGGCGGCGAGGATTGCGAGGGTGCCGATGAGGCTCCAGATGCTGCCGCGCCCGGTGCGCGCGGCGCTCGGTGAAGGCTGCGGCGAGCGTGGCGCGGCTGGCCGTCGCGGCACGGGCTGCGCGGGCGGCGGAACGTAGCCACCTCGCGGCGGCGCGGGCGGGGTCGCAACCGGATGGATGACGGTGGTGTCGTCCCGGCGCGTCGGCGTCGGCGCCGGCTCCTCGAGGACCGATGCGAGCGCCCGGCTCATGGCATCGGCGCTGTGGAAGCGGTTGGCCGGATCCAGACGCAGGCCCTGGAGGATCGCCTCGTCAAGCCTGCCGGGCACATCGGCGACGATGGTCGAGGGCGGCCGCACCCCGCCGAGCTGCGCCGCGCTCACCTGGCCCGGCGTCTCGCCCGCGAATGGCACCCGGCCCGAGAGCGCCTCGTAGAGCACGACGGCCAGGCTGAACAGGTCGCTCGCCGGCCCGAGCGCTCGGCCGTGGAGGTGCTCGGGCGACATGAAATGAAGCGACCCGATGCTCGTTTCCCCCTCGATCGCCTCATGCGGCGAGCGGGCGATGCCGAAGTCGATGAGCTTGGCGGGTCCCGGTCCGAGCATGATGTTCGCGGGCTTCACGTCGCAATGCACCAGGCCGCGCTCGTGGACCACGCGCAGGCCCGCGAGGAGCTCCTGACCCATGCGCAGCACCTCCTCGCGCGCCAGCCGCCCGCCCCGTGCCGCAAGCTCCTGCCGGAGCGAGCGATGGTTGTCCAGGAGCTCCATGACGATGAAATGCGCGGTGCCGTCGCTCCCCGAGTCGTACACGTGGACGAGGCTGGGGTGCGACAGCGAGGCGGCCGCCCGAGCCTCGGCCAGAAAGCGGGCGGTGAACTCGGGATCGTCGGCGTACGGCGGAGCGAGGATCTTCACGGCCACGTCGCGCTCGAGCCGATCGTCGCGGGCGCGGTAGACGCGGGCCATGCCGCCGCGCGCCAGCAGCCCGTCGATGCGGTACCGGTCGGCGAGGACGCGACCGATCATCGGGTCCGGCTCGGCCGGGGCGTCTCCCGGCAGGGGCCGAGGCAGGTCGCTCACGGCCGGGATGCCTCCGAGGCGATTTCGCCTCGGAGCTGCTCCCGGCGCGCGCTGGCCTCGCCGATGCGCGACATGGCCGCGCCACTGGCCGCCTCGGCCCGTTCGGCGATGGCGATGCGCAACGCGCGGTCCGCGGTGGGCGCGTCCTCCGCGACGGCCGCGAAGTCCGCGGCGGCGGAGGCCACCGCCGCGGAGTCGCCGGCTGCAGAAGCGTCGATGAGGCTCGTCACGGTGGTGATCATCGCATCCGTCGTTCCAAGCCAGACGATGAACGCGCCCCCACCTCCTGCGGGCACCGTGACGGCGTCGAAGCTCGTGCGCGCCGCGTCGACCTCTCGTCGCGCCTCGGCGTGCCGCTCGGCGACGAGCGCCGCCAGCGCCCGGCCGGTCCGATCGAGCACCTCGGCCACGCGGTGCCGCAGCTCGGCCACCGCCTCGGCCTGCGGCGCGGCCGCTCGCAGCGTGTCCGCGATTTCCTCCAGCTCGGCCGGACCGACCACGGGCGGAAAGGCGAGCGCGTCGGGGTCGCGGGCCCGGCGCGCCCCGTCGAGCGCGGCCAGCGCCCGATCAGCCGATTCGGCCTCACCCGTCGCCCCCTCCAGCATCTCCGCGGCGGCCTGGAGGCGGGCGCCGGCGAGAACGCGGAGATCAGGGCATCCAGCGCGTCGAGCGCCGCGATCGATCGCTCCCCGACAAGCTCGTCCGCGCGCAGCGACTCCTCTGGATCGGCTGCGCCACCCCCGAGGAGCGCAGCCACGAGGATCGCGGAAGCGAGGCCGGAGGCGAGCGGGCCGCTGCCTATCATGCGCCAATGACTCTCGCCGATGAGCTCCGGGCGCTGCCCAAGGCGGAGCTCCACCAGCACCTCGACGGCGCGCTGCGCCCCGAGACGGCGGTCGAGCTGGCAGCGTCGGTCGGGATGCCGCTCACCCTCGACGAGGCGCGGCGCCGCATGGTCGGGCCGAAACGCTGCCGCAACCAGGCGGAGCTTCTCGCGTACTTCGACCTGCCGCTGGCGCTCCTCCAGACCGCCGAGTCGCTGGAGCGCGCCGCGGCGGAGCTCGTTGAGGACATGGCACGGGACGGCGTGCGGTACGCCGAGGTTCGCTGGGCCCCGCGCCTCCATCTCGAGCGTGGGCTGTCGGTCACCGCGGTGATTTCGGCGGTGGCGTCGGGGATCGCGAGGGCCTCGACGAGACCGGCACGGCAGCTCCCGGTTGTCGGGCTGATCGTGACGGCCATCCGCTCGCACCCGCCGGCCGCCAACGTCGAGCTTGCGCACACCGCCGTCGAGTTCGGCTGGCCGGTGATCGGCTTCGATCTCGCAGGCCCCGAAGCCGATTGGCCGGCGCCGCCCCACGCTGCGGCGTTCAACGCGGCGCGCGGGGGAGGGCTGGGTCTCACGGCGCATGCCGGGGAGGTCCCCGGACTCGGGCGGATCCGAGAGGTGCTGGCATTCGGGCTCACGCGCATCGCGCACGGGGTGACCGCCGCCGGCGACCCGGCAATCATGGCGCTCCTGCGCCAGCGGGGCGTGACGCTCGATATGTGCCCGACCTCGAATGTCCAGGCAGGCATCGTCCGGTCCCTGGGCAGGCACCCGCTGGCGGCACTCCATCGGGCAGGGGTGAGCGTGACGATCTCGACCGATGATCGAACGGTTTCGGCAACGACGCTCTCCGCGGAGCTGGCACGGACGGCCGAGGCGCTCCACCTCAGCGACGACGAGCTGGCCACCATCGCGCTCAACTCGTTCAAGCGCACCTTCGCCCCCGCGGCCGTCATCCGGCCGCTGTCCGCCGCCGCCACCCGGAGCTGGAAGGCCTGGCAGGCGGCACGCCTCACGGGCTGACCCGTGCTTCCAGCAGGCCGCGCACGGCAGGCGGATCCGCGGCGATGGCCTCGGGCCGCTCGTCACCATCGAGGCGCTGCGCGACGGCCTCGGTGGTCACGCCGGTGAGCACGAGGATCGCGGCGATGCCCGCCCGGTGGGCGCCCACCACGTCCGCCTCCGGGTTGTCGCCCACGACCACCGCGTTCGCGGCGGAGACGCCGCTCGCGTCCAGGATCGCCTGGAACATCGCCGGGGCAGGCTTTCCGATCACCTCGGGCGTCACGCCGGTCGCGATTGCGAGCGCGGCCACGATGGAACCGGCGCCGGGCAGGAAGCCGGCCGCGGTCGGATAGCGCGTATCCGCATTCGTGGCGATGAGCCTGGCACCGCCTGCCACGGCCGTCATGGCCACCGCGAGGCGCGCGTAGTCGAGCTGCGGATCGAGGCCGACGACGACCGCGTCGTACGCGCGGTCGAGCGCGCCGCCCAGGTAGCCGTCGGGCGCGGCGGAGCCGGCCATGACGACGTGGAGCCCGGCCGCGGCGAGCTCGAGCTCCATTCCCGCACCGCCCACCACCAGCACCGACTGGACGTCGGGAGCGTGGAGCGCGAGGTGCGCCACGGTGGCGGTCGTGGAGGTGACGATCTCATCGGCGTCCGCCCGAATGCCCATCGCGGCCAGACGCTCCACGTACGCGGCGCGCGCCACCATCGAGTTGTTCGTCGCGAATCGGACGAGGATGTCCTGCGCGTGGAGCCATTCCACGAGGTCGGCGGCGCCGGCGATCGGCTCGGTGCCCCGGTAGACGACGCCGTCGAGGTCGAGGATGACGAGGCGGACGGCGGAGGGAAGACTGCCCATCTGCGGCCGATGATAGGCCGGTACGAGAGTATTGAGCGCGCAGGCGGCGGCGAGTATGATGCTGCGGATTCTGCGCCAGGTGCCCGTGGCCCGGAGCGCATCGGAGGCGCCGCGTATCTCGCGGCTGAAAGCGCACCCCGAGTGGTGTGGAGGAAACAAATGCGGAAGCACCACAGCTCCCTGCTGGCCGTTGGGACCGTCATGATGCTCATCCTGGCGGCATGCACCGGTGGCGGAGCGAGTCCGTCCGGCGCGGCGAGCGAGCCGGCCAGCGAGGCACCCGCCGAGAGCGAGGCACCCGCCGAGAGCGAGGCACCGACAGCCGACTACAAGGCCTGTATGGTCAGCGACACTGGCGGCATCGACGACAACAGCTTCAACGAGAATGCGTGGGCGGGCATGGAGCAGGCCGAGGCCGAGCTGGGTGTCGAGGTCTCGTTCCTCGAGTCCCGAAGCGCCGAGGACTACGCCCGGAACATCGACCAGCACGTCGCCGATGGCTGCGACATGATCGTGACCGTCGGCTTCCTGCTCGGCGACGCCACCGCGGCGGCGGCCGCGGCGAACCCGGACACCCGCTTCGCCATCGTCGACTTCGCCTACGACCCGGCGCTGCCGAACGTCGAAGGCCTCGTCTACAGCACGGCCGAGGGCGCGATGCTCGCCGGCTACGCATCGGCCTCGTGGTCGAAGACCGGCATTGTCGGCACCTTCGGCGGAATCAACATCGGCCCGGGCGTCACCGACTTCATGGACGGCTTCATCGCCGGCGTGAACTACTGGAACGAGGAGCAGGGCGCCGACGTCCGCGTTCTCGGCGGCCGCGTCCCGAGCGATCCCGACTCCGGGACGTTCACAGGCAACTTCGACAGCACTGATGACGCCAAGAACGTCACGCAGGGCATGCTCGACGAGGGCGCCGACGTGATCCTCCCGGTGGGCGGTCCGATCGGCGGCGGCACCTTTGCAGCCATCGAGGAGAGCGGGGCCGAGGCCGTCGGCCTTGGCGTGGACGTTGACTGGACGGAGAGCGCTCCGGACTTCACGCCGTACCTCCTCACCAGCGTCATCAAGCGCATCGACAACTCGGTCTTCCAAGCTGTCGAGCGCGGGATGAACGACGAGGCGCCGCAGCCCGTGTTCGTGAGCACCCTCGAGAACGAGGGGGTCGGGATTGCGCCGTTCCACGACTACGAGGACGAGATCACCGACGAGGTCAAGGCTGCCATCGAAGAGATGCAGCAGATGATCATCGACGGCGAGCTCTCCCCGGCGGACTACTACGGCGACTAGGTCCAACTCGGCATAGCCTGCTGAACGGGCGGCGTCGCTACGACGCCGCCCGTTCGTCTTACGGAGCGCACCGTGAAGCTCGAGCTGCGGGGAATCACCAAGCGCTTTCCCGGGGTCGTTGCCAACGAGAAGATTGACCTCGTCGTGCAGCCCGGAGAGATCCTCGGGCTGCTCGGCGAGAACGGCGCCGGCAAGTCGACCCTCATGAACGTCCTTTACGGGCTGTACGCACCGGACGAGGGTGAGATCCTGATCGACGACCGTCCCGTCACGTTCAGCGGACCGGGCGACGCGATCGCGGCCGGCATCGGCATGGTGCACCAGCACTTCATGCTCGTGCCGGTCTTCACCGTGACCGAGAACATCATGCTGGGAGTCGAGGACACGCTGGGGCCCCTCGGGAGACTTGACCGCCAGGCGGCGCGGGCCCGTATCATCGAGATCTCCGAGCGCCATGGACTCAAGGTGGATCCCGACGCGCTGGTCGAGGACTTGCCGGTCGGCGTCCGCCAGCGGGTCGAGATCCTAAAGACGCTCTATCGCAAATCTGACGTCCTCATTCTCGACGAGCCCTCTGCGGTCCTCACGCCTCAGGAGACCGACGAGCTCGTCGCGGTCATGCGCTCCCTCGTCGAGGGCGGCACGTCGATCGTCTTCATCACGCACAAGCTCAACGAGGTGATCGAGGTCGCGGACCGGATCACCGTCCTGCGCCGAGGGCGCGTGGTGGGCACGACGACGTCCGCAGAGACGACTCGCGAGAAGCTTGCCGCAATGATGGTCGGCCGCGAGGTAGACCTCGTCGTGGACAAGTCGGCAGCGAAGCCCGGAGAGCCAGTCCTCGAGATCACCGACCTGGTCGTCCAGGACGAGCGGGGGCATCCCGCAGTGAACGGCCTGAGCCTGACCGTCCGCGCCGGCGAGGTCGTGGCCATAGCCGGAGTGCACGGCAATGGGCAGAGCGAGCTCGTGGAGGCGATCACCGGCCTGCGGGACATCGACCAGGGCGAGGTCCGCATCAACGGGCACCGCTTCGAGAACGACCCGCGCGCGGTCTACGCGGCCGGCGTGGCCCACGTCCCGGAGGATCGGATGGAGGACGGCCTCGTCGGCGACTTCACCGTGGCGGACAACATGGTCCTCACGAGCTACTGGCGCGCGCCGTTCTCGAGCGGCCTTCGGCTCAATGGAGATGCCATCGTCGTCGCCGCCGCGGAGCTCGTGGACCAGTTCGACGTTCGCACGCCGTCCATCTTCAGTCCGGTGGGCAATCTCTCCGGCGGGAACCAGCAGAAGGTGATCGCGGCGCGCGAGTTCTCGCGGCCCCTCAAGCTCATCGTGGCCGCGCAGCCGACGCGCGGGCTCGACGTGGGCTCGATCGAGTACATCCACGGCCGCATCATCCAGAAGCGTGACGAAGGCGCGGCCGTGCTCATCGTCTCGACCGAGCTTGAGGAGGTCCTTGCCCTCGCGGATCGGATCGCGGTGATGTTCCAGGGCACGATCGTCGACATCCTCGATCCGTCCGAGGCCACCCTGGAGCGGCTCGGCCTGCTCATGGGCGGCGCGCACCCCGAGGAAGTCAAGCCGGAAGAGGCCGTCGAATTGGCCGCCACGGCCACCACCGCGGGTGGGACCGATGCCTGACGAGCGCGCGGAGCACGTGGACCCTGCAGCGCCCGCAGCGGTCGACATGCAGGCGAAGCCCCCGGACCCGAGCCCCGTCGACCCCGCCCCGCCGCCAGCCGGTCCGGCCCGCCGGAGCGGGCTGGCGCGCGCGCTGCGCGGGATGATCCTCCCGGCACTGGCCCTGCTGAGCTCGTTCGTCGTCGGGGCGTTCGTCATCGTGCTGACCGACTTCGAGATCATGGGACTCTGGACGTCAGATCCGGCCGCGGCCATCGGCGCGTCGTGGGCGGCCGTCCTGGATACCTACGGCGCGCTGCTGCGCGGCTCGATCGGCGATCCCGTGCGGCTCGTCTCCGCGATCGCCACGCTGGATGGCGACGCGTTGCGCAGCGCGCTCGTCCCACTGTCGGAGACGATCATCTCCGCGACGCCGCTCATCCTCACCGGGCTGTCGGTCGCACTCGCCTTCCGGGTCGGCCTCTTCAACATCGGCGCGGAGGGACAGCTCTACATCGGCTCGCTGTTCGCCGTGGTGGTCGGCTTCAGCCTCGTCGGCGTTCCGTGGTTCATCCACCTACCGCTGGCCATCGGTGCAGGGTTCCTGGGCGGGGCGCTATGGGGGTTCATCCCCGGCATCCTGAAGGCCAGGACCGGCGCGCACGAGGTGATCGTCACGATCATGCTCAACTACGTCGCCTACAACTTCATCACCTTCGCGCTCCGCACCGAGCTCGTCCAACGCGAGGGCCGATCCGACGCCATCTCGAAGATCGTCGAGCCGACGGCGGCGCTCGTCCCGATCTTCGACGGTCTGCGCGCGAACTGGGGCATCGTCATCGCCCTGGCAGCGGCGGTCGCGGTCTGGTGGCTCCTCTTCCGCTCGACGAAGGGCTTCGAGTGGCGCGCCGTCGGATTCAACCCGCGTGCCGCGCGCTACGCGGGCATGAGCATCTCCTGGTCGACGGTGACCTCGATGCTCATCGCGGGCGGCCTCGCCGGCCTGGCGGGAGCGGCCGTCATCCTCGGTGGCTCCCGCACGCTTTCGCCGGGCTTCTCCCCGGGCTACGGCTTTGACGGCATCGTGGTGGCCCTCGTGGGCAACACCCGGCCGCTCGGCGTCGTGGCCGCCGCCTTCCTCTTCGGCGCACTCCGAGCGGGCGCGACACCGATGCAGGCAGCCACCGGCACGCCCCTCGACCTCGTGGTCATCATCCAGGCGCTCGTGATCCTGTTCATCGCCGCGCCGGCCCTCGTTCGCGCGATCTACCGCATCCGGGCGGAGCGCACGACGGGGACCGAGGTCTTCGCCAAGGGCTGGGGCTCGTGACCGCCGCCGCCGTCCCACTCGCACGCTCGGAGCAGAAGGTCCGCACGCGGCAGCGGGTCCTCGGAATCTTCTACCTGCTCGTCGCGGCCGCGATGGTCGTGGCCTTCGGGGTGAGCGCCGGGCCTGGCGACAGCTCGACCTTCACTCTCACCCCTCCGACCGCGCGGATCACGGTGCCGAACCTCGTCCTGCCGTCCGCGATGACGGTCTACCTGCTGGGCTCCGTCGTCGCCTTCGCTGGGGCGGTGCAGCTCACCCGGGGCTTCGGCGCGCGGTGGGCGCTCATCATGGGCCTGGTCGCGTTCGCCGTGGTGTTCGCCTTCCTGACGTGGGTTGCCGCCGGGCAGTCGATGAACCTGACCGGCGTTCTGCAGACCACCGTCCAGCGTGCCGTCCCGATCGTGTTCGGCGCGCTCTCCGGGGTGCTGTGCGAACGGGCCGGCGTGGTCAACATCGCGATCGAGGGCATGCTCCTGTCGGGCGCCTTCATCTCGGCGGTCGTCACCAGCGCGACCGACAACCCGTGGCTCGGCATCGCCTCGGCCGTCATCGTCGGGGCGCTGCTCGCCCTCCTGCTGGCCGTGCTCGCGATCCGCTACCGGGTCGACCAGATCATCGCGGGGTTCTTCATCAACATCCTCGCCACGGGACTCACGGCCTTCCTCTCGGTGCGCATCCTCCAGCCATACCAGGACGAGCTCAACACGCCCGAACGCCTGGGGCCGATCCTGATCCCGTTCCTCTCGGACATCCCGATCCTCGGGCCGATCCTGTTCCAGCACAACTTCTTCGTGTACACCCTCTTCGCGCTCATTGCGATCATCCACTTCGGGCTCTTCTACACGCGCTGGGGGCTTCGCGTGCGCGCCGTGGGCGAGCATCCAAAGGCGGCCGACACGGTCGGCATCAACGTGTACTGGGTGCGCTACAGCACCGTCGTCCTGGGCGGCATGGTGGCCGGCTTCGGCGGCGCGTACTTCACGATCGGCTCAACCGGCGCCTTCGAGCGGGAGATGACGGCCGGACGCGGGTTCATCGGCCTGGCGGCCATGATCTTCGGCGGCTGGAGCCCGATCGGCTCCTTCCTGGCCGGCCTCGTCTTCGGCTTCGCCGATGCCATCCAGTCCCGCCTCTCGATCCTCAGCATCGCCATCCCGTCGGAGTTCCTGCTCATGGTTCCGTACATCGTCACGATCATCGTGGTGGCGGGGCTGGTCGGGCGGGCGCGAGCCCCTGCGGCGGATGGCAAACCCTACGTGAAGGAATGACGCGGGCGCGCCGCCGCCTGATCCTCGACTGCGATCCCGGCCACGACGACGCGATGGCGATCCTGCTCGCCGCTGCCTCGCCCGCCCTCGAGCTCGTCGGCATCACGACCGTCGCCGGCAACCAGACCCTTGAGCTGACCACCCTCAACGCGCGTCGCGTGTGCAGCGTGGCGGGCATCAGCGAGGTGCCCGTCGCCGCCGGCTGCGACCGGCCGCTCGCCCGCGACCCGATCGTGGCCCAGGACATCCACGGAGCGTCCGGGCTCGACGGCGTGGACTGGGATCCGCCGACGGTCTCCCTCGACCCGCGCCATGGGGTGGACCTGATGATCGAGGCGGCCGACGGAGGCGGCCGGCCGCTGACGATCGTCGCGGTCGGGCCGCTCACGAACGTGGCGACCGCCCTCAGACGCCGGCCGAGCATCGCTGGCCGCATCGATCGCATCTCGATCATGGGTGGGGCGATCGGGCTGGGGAACACCACCCCGTCCGCGGAGTTCAACATCCACGCCGATCCCGAAGCGGCCGACGAGGTGCTCCGATCCGGAATCCCGATCAGCCTTGCGCCGCTGGAGGTGACGCATCGGGCGCTGGCGACCGATGCCGTACTGACGCAGATCGCCGCGCTCAACACGCCGGTCGCCCGGATGTCGGTCGCGCTCATGCGCTACTTCGCCGAGACCTACCGCAGCGTGTTCGGGTTCGATGCGCCCGCCGTCCACGACCCATGCGCCGTGGCCGCAGTCATCGACCCTGCCATCGTGCCGACCCGACGAATGAACGTCGCGGTCGACACCGTCTCATCCCTCAGCCTCGGACGGACGGCGTGCGACGTCCACGGCAGGACGGGCCGTGAGCCGAACGCAGACGTCGGCGTCGACCTCGACGTGGAACGGTTCTGGGCGGTGCTGATCGCCGCACTCGCGACGTACTCGCCCGACCCGTAAGCGGGCGAGCTCAGGCCGTGAGCTGGGAGTGGAGCGGAAGCGCGTGCCGCGGCGGCGGCTCCGACAGCAGCTCGAGCGGCAGGCCGATGGCGGCCATGTCGCGCAGCACCGACGCGAAGTCGTACTCGACGGTGCGGAACTCGACGGAGAGGTGCGGCTCCCCGACGTGGATCACCGCGTACGTGGCCGCAGGGCCACCGCCGACGGACCCACACGCGACGAGGTGGGCCTGACCCGCGACGCGATGGTGGGTCTCGTGGGTGTGGCCGAAGCAGAAGATGTCGTCGCCCTCGTCGCTCGCGATGCGCGAGAAGTAGCGCGACGGCCGATCTCCCCACAGGTACTCGGTCTGGCGCACCGGCGATCCATGGAAGAAGCCGACCGCTCGTCCCGCAACCGCCGCGCGGCCGCGGAACGGCAGCGCGCGGAGCCAGGCCTTGTTGTCATCGGTCAGCACGTCGGCGGTCCAGCGCAGCGAGGCCTCTCCCGTCTGCTCCGCCCGGAGGCTCGACCAGGCCGCACCGGTGGTCTCGCGGTCCATGGACGCTGCCTCGTCCCAGTTGCCCTGCACGGTCGGGATGGCGCGCGTGCGCATGACGTTCACGGTCTCGTTGGGGTGCGGTCCGCGGCCGACGACGTCGCCGACGCAGTAGAGGGCGTCGGCACCGACACGCGCAACATCCTCGAGCACCGCGCTCAGCGCGGGCAGGTTGGCGTGAATATCACCGATGACGGCGATCCGCATCGGCCCATTGGAGCGTCTGCCCGCTCAGCAGGCAATCACCCGAGGATGGGACTTCCGGCTACTGCGCGGCTGCCGCCGGAGATGCCACGGATCCCGCGGCCACGGCGGCGAGCGGTGCGGCGAGCACGCTGACGCGCCCGGCCACGATGCGGGCCACCTCCCGCAGGGCCGCCGCCGCCGGCGAGCTCTCGCCACCGGGGTACTGGGCGGACGTTATCGGCACGCCGGCGTCCCCGCCGGCGCGCACGCCGGGCTCGAGCGGGATGCGGCCGAGGACCTCGAGGTCGAGCTCGCGGGCGATCTTCGCGCCGCCACCCGACCCGAAGATGTCGTGCTCGCTCCCGCAATCCGGGCAGATGAAGCCGCTCATGTTCTCGATCACGCCGAGCGTGCGGACGTTGACCTTGGTGAACATGCCGATCGCCTTCCGAGCGTCGAGCAGGCTCACCTCCTGCGGCGTGGTCACGATGACCGCACCGGTGAGCGGGATGAGCTGGCTCAGCGAGAGCGCGGCATCGCCGGTCCCCGGCGGCAGGTCGATGACGAGGTAGTCGAGGTCGCCCCACTCCACGTCGCGCAGGAACTGGGCGATCGCGGAGTGGATGAGCGGGCCGCGCCAGATGACGGGCGCATCGGCCTGGAGGAAGTACTGGATGCTCATCATCTTCACGCCGTGGCTGACCACGGGGTTCGGACGGCCGCCGTTGCCGGTCACGTGGGCGCTCTGCGTCCCCATCATCATCGGCACGTTGGGGCCCGTGATGTCCGCATCGAGCAGGCCGACCCTCGCGCCGTCGCGCGCCAGGCTGACGGCGAGGTTGACCGCCACCGTGGACTTGCCGACGCCGCCCTTGCCGGACGCCACCGCGATCGTGTTCCGCACGCCCGGGATGAGGTCAGCCGCGGGGCCCCCGAAGGTGCGCTTCACGTTGCTCGCCCACTCGACGCGCACGACGCTGGCGCCGAGTGGCGTGAGCGCCTCGACGATGTCGTTCTCGATGGTCGCCTTGAGCGGGCAGGCGGGGGTGGTGAGCTCGACGGTGAGGTCGATCACACTGCCATCGATGGTGACGTTCTTCACCATGCCGAGCGAGACGAGGTCGCGGCCGATCTCGGGATCCTTGACCCCGCCGAGCGCGGTGAGGATGTTGTCGTTTGTCAGCTGGTCGGACATGCGGGTGGGTCCTCGGAAACGTGCGAATGGGCTGCACTGAGCGTAGCAGAGCGTGGTTCGGGCCACTGGGCACGAACTTTTCGCGCCGATGTGCTCGTATCAGAGCTGCCACGTGGCATCGTGGTCCACGATCCCACGCCGAATGACTGACAGCGGCGTGGCCCTCCCGAATCGGCCAGTCAGGGGAGTCCGTCGAAGAGGCTCGACTCCTGGAGGGGGCCCGCCGGCGCGGTGATCGGCAGGGCCGATGCCGCCAATCGGTAGTGCTCCGTGGAGAGCCAGGCATCGCGCGTCGCCGTTCCCCAATCGTGGAAGGCGCCCACCGACCCGGTCTGCGTGACATGGCGGCTGATGGCGGCGAGCTTGAGCTGAGCGAGGTCCCCGAGCTCGAGCTCGACGGTGGAGCGTGCGCTCGAGCCGTATCCGTCATCGGGAAGCCGGTCGCCGAGGAGCTCCGACGCGCTGGCGGCGGGTGCGACGAGGTGGTAGAGCTTGGCGGCCCGCCATGCCACCTGGTCCTCCTCGAGGTCGTCCTCGTAGGCGAGTGGCTGCGCCGCACGCTCGTAGGCGGCGCCGACGGCTCGCGACAGGACGGCGTGATCCGAATCACCGGTGACGCCGTCGGGGCCGAAGGTAAGGATGACCTCCGGCCGATGCATGCGTATCGGCTCGACGATGCGACCCACCAGGTGATCGAAGTCCGCGCGATCGAGCTCGCCCTCGGCGTAGTCGAGCATCCGCACCACCCGAACGCCCAGCAGGGCCACGGACCGCCGCAGCTCGTCCTCGCGCACGGTGTCGCGGTTGCGCCAGGTGATGGCTCCGAGCTTCACGTCGCGGTTCTTGCCGCCGGGTGCCGGCGCCGAGTCGGTGACCCGAGTGTCGAACCAGCCGCGGGTGACGCACACGACCACGACGTACGCGCCCGCGGCGGCAGCGGAGGCGAGAGCACCGGCGAAGCCGAAGGCCTCGTCGCCGGGATGCGCGACGATCGCCATGAGGCTGCGGACCGGCTCGCGCTCACGGATCGGCCGCCACAGGGAGGACACGGCCGGCAGTATACGGGCCTAGCCGGCAGCCTCGACGGCTACCGGCGCGCCTCCGTTTCGCGCCGCGAAACCGGTGAGGAAGCTCGCCTCCTCCCCCACCTCGATGGCCCTGTGCACCTCGTCGAGGCTGAGGATGTCGTGGCGCATGAGCATGTTGAGCTCGTCCCGCAGGTAGGAGCGCAGCATCTCCGGGCCGTCGGTGCTGATCGTGAAGCGAACGCGCTCGTCCACGAGCGTGCGCACCACGCGTCGCAGGTCGCCGTGGCCGCGCAGGACGCCGGTCTGGAGGTTCGAGCTGGGACACACCTCGAGCACCGTGCCGCGCTCGCGGAGCATCGCCACCACCGACGGATCCTCGACGCTGCGCACGCCGTGGCCGATGCGATCCGGCTCGAGCGCCTCGAGCGCCTCCCGCACCTCCTCGGCACCGCCGGTCTCGCCGGCGTGCACGGTCAGCCCTAGGCCCGCGCGGCGGCAGACCGCGTAGATCTCCGCGTAGTCGGCGAACCGGAATCCTGCGACGACGGGCCCGGCGATATCGATGGCGACCACGCCGCGGCTGCGCCAGCCGATGGCCTTGGTGGCGATGATCTCGTTCAGCTCTCGGCTGAAGCCACGGTCGAGGCACAGGATGAGCCCGGCGCGCGCGTTCGGATACTCGAGCACCGCGCGGTCCATGCCGCGCACCGCCGCGGCGATGATGTGGTCGAGATCCTGCTCGCCCCCGCGGTTGCGCTTCATCGGGTTGAACCGCAGCTCGAGGCGCGTGACGTTGTTCTTGCGGTACGCGCCGCCGATGACCTCGTAGACGCTGCGCTCCACGGCGATCGGGCTGGACTGGATCAGCTCCGTCCAGTGGAACAGCTGGAGGTAGGAGTCGAACGTCTTGCGCCGGCGGCCGACGGTGATGAGGTCGCGGAACGCCCAGTAGTCCTTGGTCGGCAGCCGGATGCCCTGCGCGTGCGCGATTCCCCACATGATGGCGGGGGTGACGGCCGCCCCGAGATGGACGTGGAGCTCGCTCAGCGCCTGGCGAGGGTCAAGGCGCGGCCTCGGCATCGGCCTCCGTTCGGTGCGTTCGTCGGCGGAGTGTAGCGCACGCCGAACGCGCTCAGGCCGATGCTAGAATCGGCGGCAATGGAGCTCATCCGCAACCTCCTCGAGTGGGTCGCCAACGACTCGGGCTCAGCCATCGCCACCCTCATGCCATTCATGCTCCTCGGGCTGCTGGGGCTCTACATCCTCTGGCTGGTGGTCGGATACCTGAGGGTGAGCCAGGTCGGCCTCGGAGAGGGCCGAGGCGTCCAGAGCGCGATCCAGCTCCCGTCGGCCCCCGACGGCACGGCCGAGCGTCCCCGCGGGGTGCCGTACTGCACGTTCGATGGTCTGGCCTACCCGGGTGGCGCGCAGTTCTGCACGAGCTGCGAGCGCGACCTGTTCATTGACTGCGCCACCTGCGGCGCAACCGGGCCCGCTGCCGCTGCGTCCTGCTACCGCTGCGGCAACCCGACCGGTGCCGGTGGCGACGCAGCCAACCACGGCTGACGCTGGTTTGCCGGTCGAGGACGCCTGACCGGATGAACCGATGACGACCATCCTCTCGCTCCTCCTCGTGGCGGGCCTCGCCGCGCTCCTCGCGGCTGCCGCGGCCGGGCTCGGGTCCCTCCTGCTCGGCTCCGGGCTCGTGGCCGCCCAGGACTCCGGCGTGCGGGATGTCACCGCCGGCTCTCCCGGCTCGCGGGCGATGAGCCGCGTCGCGGGATACGGCGTCGCAGGAGCGTTCGCCCTCCTGGCGGTGGCCCTGCTGGCGCGCGGCGTCATCGCCGGACGAGCGCCGTGGTCCAACCTCCACGAGTTCAGCCTCGCGTTCGCCGTCGCGCTCCTCGGAAGCCACCTGCTGCTCGCACGTCGAGAGCCGATCGCCGCGCTGGCTCCCCTCACCGCGCTGCTCGCCGCCGGTCTCGTCGGGCTGGCGCTCGGCTTCGACTCGAGCATCGATCCGCTCGTCCCCGCTCTCCAGCAGCCGATCCTGCTCACCGTCCACGTCGGCTCGGCCGTGCTGGCCTACGCGTTGAGCGGTCTCGCCTTCCTCGCCGCCTGCGCCGAGATCGGCCAGCGCTCGGCGGGCGACCGGATCGCCGGCATGCCGTCCGCCGCGGCCCTCCGGGCGGTGGGGCATCGCGTCGTCCTCCTCGCCTTTCCGATCCTGACGATCGCGATCGTGCTCGGGTCGGTCTGGGCGAACCTCGCCTGGCGCTCGTACTGGAGCAACGACCCCAAGGAGCTCGCCGCGGCAGCCACCTGGGCGGTGTTCGGCGCCTACCTCCACGTCGCCGGCCGGCGCGACCGATGGGAGCGCCTCGCCCCGTGGCTCATCGTCCTCGGCTTTGCTGGCGTCCTGTTCACGTACATCGGCGCGGGGCTCTTCTTCATCGGCGAGCACAGCTACGCGGCGCCCTAGGTGGACCGCCGCCAGCTCACGGTCGAGACGGGCAGCCGGCCCGCGCTGCACGACCTCAGCCGCGAGTGTGCAGCCTTCGTGGCCGATGTCGCCGCCGATGCGGACGGCCTCCTGATCGTCTTCGTTCCGCACGCCACGGCGGGGGTGGTGGTCATGGAGCTCGGCGCCGGGTCGGATGACGATCTGCTCGCGGCGCTCGAACGCCTCCTGCCGCGCGACGACCGCTGGCGGCACCGCCACGGCGCCGAGGGCCATGGCGCCGATCACGTCCTGCCGCTGCTCGTGAGCGCCTCGGTCAGCATTCCGGTCGTCGCCGGGAACATGACGCTCGGGACCTGGCAGTCCGTGGCGCTGCTCGATACCAACGTCGACAACCCGCGGCGAACGGTGGAGCTCGCCTTCCTGCACGGCTAGACGCGGGGCACGGCCAGCTCCTGCACCTGCTCGCTGAGGCGGTCGGGATCCGTCGTCGGCTCGTCGCACGCGTAGCCGCGACAGGCATACGCGGTCGCCGCGCCGGCGCGGGCGACCTTGCCGGCGAAGAGCGGCCATCCGGCATGCGGATCCCCGTCGCTCACCGATGCGAGCACGAGGTCCGGCACGTACGGCGCCGCCGCCGCCTCGCGAAACGCGAGGCCCGCGTCTTCCGCGCCGCCGGCCACCACCACGTCGATCGGCTCGCCGAGCATTCGATCGGCCGCGGCGAGCATCCGGCCCAGCCCGCTCGGCTGGCGGTCAAGGGCCGGCGCCACCGCCCGCAGGATGGCGCGCGCCTTCCGGTCGAGCTCCTCGTCGCCGCGCAGCAGCGCGAGCCGCTGGAGCACGTCGGCCGCCATGGCGTTCGAGGATGGCGTCGGGTTGTCGAACGTGCCGCGCGGCGTGGCAACCGCGCGGTCGTGCTCGTCCGAGGTATCGGCGAACGTTCCGGACGACGCGTCCCAGAAGTCGGCGACCGCCCGCTCGACGAGCGCCAGTGCGCGAAGCAGCGGTGCGGCCTCGCCAAGGGCCGCGTGAGCGAGCAGCAGGCCGTCGGCGACCGCGAAGTAGTCCTCGGCGAACCCGGGGGTGTGCGAGCGGCCACCGCGCGACGTGCGCCACAGCCGGTCCCCGTCGCGGACGAGGTGACCCTCGATGAACTCGACGAGCCGACGGGTGGCGGCGGCGTAGCGCGGCTCGCGGAGCACGAGCGCGCCGTGCGCGAACGCGCGCAGCGCGAGGCCGTTCCACGCGGCCAGCTGCTTGTCGTCGCGCGCCGGCCGGACGCGGCCCGCGCGTGCCGCCAGGAGCGCCGCTCGGCCCCGTTCCACGAGATCGGCCGAGATCTCGCTTGGTCCGGGCCGATGAAGGACGGTGACGCCCTCCCAGTTCCCGGTCGGCAGCGCCCCCCAGTGCGTGGCAAGGGACGCGCGCTGCGGAGCGTCGAGGCCCGCATCGGCGAGGACGGAGTCGAGCTCGGCGTGGCGCCAGACGTAGAAGCGGCCCTCCTCGCCCTCGCTGTCCGCGTCGAGGGCGGAGGCGAAGCCGCCGTCATCGGTCAGCAGCTCGGCGAGCATGAAGTCGAGCGTAGACCGTGCGACATCGGCGTAGCGCTGGGTGCCGGTGGCGCGGTAGCCCTCGAGGTACGCGTGGGCGAGCAGCGCGTTGTCGTAGAGCATCTTCTCGAAGTGCGGGACGAGCCAGTGCGCATCGGTGCTGTAGCGGGCGAAGCCTCCGGCGAGCTGGTCGTGGATGCCGCCATCGGCCATCGCGTCCAGCGTCCGCGTCACCATCCGCAGCGTCAGCGGGTCACCGGATCGTCGCCAGGCGCGCAGCAGGAACTCGAGCGTCATCGGCGGAGGGAACTTCGGGGCGACGCCGAAACCCGCGTGCGACTCGTCGAAGGAGGCCGCCAGGCGCGCCACCGCGCCCTCCAGCTGCCGGGGCTCCGGGTCACGGTCCCCCGCGGGCACGGTGAGCTGCGATTGGATGTGGGTCACGAGCATGCCCGCCTGCTGGTCAACCTCGTCGCGGCGTGTGCGGTAGGCATCGGCCACCGAGGCGAGCACGCGAGGGAATCCCGGCATGCCATGCCGGTCCTCCGGCGGGAAGTACGTGCCGCCGAAGAAGGGCCGCAGGTCGGGAGTCAGGAAGACGCTCATCGGCCAGCCGCCGGAACCGGTCATTGCCTGCACTGCCGCCATGTAGACGTCATCGAGGTCCGGGCGCTCCTCGCGGTCGACCTTGATGCTCACGAAGTGCTCGTTCATGAGTGCCGCGATCTCCGCGTTCTCGAACGACTCGCGCTCCATGACGTGGCACCAGTGGCAGGCCGAGTAGCCGATGGACAGGAAGATGGGGCGGTCCTCGTTCCGCGCCCGATCGAGTGCCTCGGGGCCCCACGCGTACCAGTCCACCGGGTTGTGGGCGTGCTGGAGCAGGTAGGGGCTGGTCTCGGCGCCCAGGCGGTTGGTGGCGCGCGGCAGGGCATCGGTCATGCGTTCGCGGCGGGCCTTGCCTCGCCGACAAACTGCTCGCGGTACAGCTGGGCGTAGAGCCCCTCCTGTCCGAGCAGCTCGGTGTGCGTGCCGCGCTCCACGATCCGTCCGCGGGCCATGACCAGGATCTGGTCGGCTCGCAGGATGGTCGACAGCCGGTGGGCGATGGCGATCGTCGTACGCCCCTCCATGAGCCGCTGGAGCGCGGCCTGGATGAGCCGCTCGCTGACCGTGTCGAGCGCCGAGGTCGCCTCGTCGAGGATGAGGATCCGGGGGTCCTTGAGCAGCACGCGGGCGATGGCGACGCGCTGCTTCTCGCCGCCGGACAGCTTGTACCCGCGCTCCCCGACCACGGTGTCGTACGCGTCGGGCAGCTCCATGATGCGCTCGTGGATCGCCGCGGCGCGCGAGGCCTCCTCGATCTGGTCCATGGTCGCGTCGGGGCGTGCGTAGCGCAGGTTGGCGAGCACGGTGTCGTGGAACAGGTAGGTCTCCTGGGTCACGAAGCCGATCACCTGCCCCAGCGAGGTGAGACGGATGCCCCGCACGTCGATGCCGTCGATGGTCACCGCGCCAGAATCGACGTCGTACAGGCGCGGGATGAGGTATGTGCTGGTCGTCTTGCCGCTGCCCGACGGACCCACCAGGGCCACGAGCTGGCCGGGGGCCGCGCTGAAGTCCAGGTCGGTCAGCCCGAACGGCTGGACCGTCGTCGGCACCGCCCGCCCCTCCGCCTCCGCCTCGGCGGCCTCGTCCGCCACCGCGAGCTGCGCCGCGGCCACCGGGTAACGGAACGAGACGTTCCCGAAGGCAACCTCGCCGCGCATCCCGGCCGGATCGACCTCCACGGCCCCCGGCGCGTCGGTGATCTCGTGGTCCATCTCGAGGTACTCGAAGATGCGGTCGAACAGCGCCAGCGCACCCTGGATCTCGACCTGGACATTGAGGAGCTGGCCGAGCGGGAAGAAGAGGCGTGACTGGAGCGTGGTGAAGGCCACGATGGTGCCGATGCTCACGCCGGTATCACCGCCGATGATGAGCGACCCGGCCAGCAGGTACACGAAGGCCGGCATGATGGAGAAGAAGGTGCCGATGAGCGCGAAGAACCAGCGCCCGATCATCTGGCCGCGCACCTGGAGGTCGCCGAGGCGCTGCGATTCGGCCCGGAAGCGCTCGATGCTGGCCTCCTGCTGCCCGAAGGTCTTGGAAAGCAGGATGCCCGAGACCGACAGGGATTCCTCGGTGATGGCGCTCATCTCGGCCATCGAGCGCTGGGTAAGGGTGCTCACCTCGCGCCGCACCTTCCCCACCCGATAGGTGATGTAGGCGAAGAATGGCAGCAGCCCCAGGCTGAGGACGGTCAGCCGCCAGTCGAGGATCCACATGGCGACCACCGTGGTCGCCACCGTCGCGAAGTTGGCGAGCAGCGACGAGGCGGTATCGGTCACCACCGACTGCACGCCGCCGACGTCGTTGCTGATGCGGCTCTGGATCTCGCCGGTGCGCGTCTCGGTGAAGAAGCGCAGCGGCATCCACTGGAGATGGCGGTAGAGGGCCAGCCTCAGGTCGTTCATGACACGCTGCCCGACCACGTTGGACAGGTACGCCTGCCATACGCCGATGGCGCTGGTCACGATCGGCAGCACGACCATCAGCGCCACCTGGAGGTAGAGCAGGCCGAGATCCTGCGGCCCGGTCAGGTTGTCGATGATGAGCTTGAGCAGGATCGGGTTGACGACGCCGACGCTGACGCTGACGAGGATGAGGACGGCGATGAAGCCGAGCCGCGGCCGATAGGGCCGGAAGAAGCCGCCGATCAGGCGGACCGTCCTGCGGCCCGTGCCGGGACGACGCGTCAGGTCGGGGTCCGACCCACCGAAGCCGCCGGCCCAGCCTCCGCCACCACGTCCCCCGCCGCCGCCGCGCCGGCTCATTCGAGGATGATCGAGGCGAACGCCTGCGCCAGGCCGATGCCCTGCGGCTCGCCGACCACCCTGGCGCGCTCCCGCATGCGCTCCTCCACCTCTGTCGGCGCCACCTGGCTCACGTGCGCCAGGATCGCCCGCAGCCCCGTCTCGAACGTGCCCGCCACGTCCATCCACAGGTTCGGCTCCTCGACGCCGGTGAGAAGCACCTGGCGCACCTTCCACGGCTCGAGCTTCTCGTCGCGCCACAGCTCGGGGAAGTTGAGGTGGTCCCGTGCCGCGGGGTAGACCGCGGCGAGCGTGGCCTCACCGGTGGCGAGGTGGTCGGGATGCCCGATGAACGGGTTGTGGTCGAGGCGACGAGTCGGGTTCTGCGTGATGAGCAGGTCGGGCCGGAACCGCCGGATCTGGCGGGTGATGTCTCGCCGCAGCTCCAGCGACGGGGTGAGGTAGCCGTCGGGATAGCCGAGGTGCACGATCTCGTTGACGCCCAGGATGTCGGCCGCCGCGCGCTGCTCGGCCAGGCGGGTCGACGAGAGCTCCTCTGGCGTCATCTCGAAGTCTTCCGTGCCCTTGCTGCCGTCGGTGGTGACCACGTAGTCGACGCGGGCACCGGCCTGCGCCAGGTGCGCGATAGCGGGACCGGCACCGAACTCGGCATCGTCCGGATGGCTGATGACGACGAGGACGCGCTCGATGGGGCTGATCAGCTCGTGGCGCTCGACGGGGCTCATCGGCTCATGCTACCGGGTCGCAGCAGGGCTCACTTTGACCGGCTCCGACCCATCGGCGCATACTCGACCCCAGTATGGCCAACCAACAACCGTCCACCCACTTCCGACACTCTTACACGAAGGACAGCCGCGACCTCGTCACGCGGCTGCGCCGCATCGAGGGACAGGCCCGCGGCATCCAGCGGCTCGTGGAGGAGGAGGCGTACTGCCTCGACGTGCTCCAGCAGGTCGAGGCGCTGAGCAGCGCGGCGGACGAGGTCGGGCTCCTGCTCCTCGAGGACCACATCGACGGCTGCCTCAGCCATGCGATCGAGAGCGGGCAGGGTCGCCCGTACGTCGAGGAGGTCATGACCGTGGTTCGCCGGGTGATGGGGCGCCGCGGCCCGCGTCGATCGGCGCCGCCACGCGCCTAGGGCTGCGGGCGGGCCGAACGGGCATGGCGAGGGAGTGCCGCAGGGGGGAACCACGGCACTCCCAGCGGCGAGTCTAAACGCCGCTCACCAACCGAGCAAGCGGTCTCCCTACTCCCCGAACATGGTGAGCTGCTCGCCGCCCCGCTCGATGAGCGGGTCGAGCCCGAGGACCGGCTCGAGCCACTCCATGCGCGCCGTGCTGCGACCCGCGAGCGTCTCGAGATGCTGCCACTTCAGGACGTGCCAGTTCTGGCGCTCGACCTCGGCGCGCAGCCACGGCGAGCGCTCGAGCTTGAGGCGCAGGAGCTCGGCACGCTCGGCGGGGATGACGAGGAATCGGGCCTGCTGCTCGGTCACCGGGATCTCCCGCCCGCGCCGCAGGACGGCATCCCCGACCATCGCGGTCCATTCCACCTCGAACAGGAACGCGAGCTTGCCGCGCACGTACCAGATGGCGTCGACCTGGCCGATCGCCTCGGCCGGGGCACGCACCACGAGCGGCAGGTAGACGCGCCGCTCGTCCTCCGCCAACCACTCCACGAGCTTCCTGCCGCCGAGCGAGCGACCATGCTCGCGTGCGGCGATCCACGCCCGCAGCGACAGCCGGTGCCCGTAATCCACGAGCGTGGCCAGGATCCGCGAGTGGTCCTCCCCGCGCTGCCGGAGCTCGTCGTTGGTACCGAGCGACCCACGCTCGCCGGGAGCAGCGTAGGCGTCGAGGCATGCCCGCACGAGCTCCTCGTCAGGCGCCTGGAGCCCCGGGAAGAGGCGGTAGATGCGGTCGAAGAAGCCCGCCTCGTCAATGCGCCCCGCGGTGGACAGCACGGACCACGTCGACCACTCCACGCGATCCGCGAGCGGCTGCTCGGCGAGCTCCGGCTCGCGCAGCCACCACTGCGGTGCGGCCTCGTCGCCGAGGCGGACGAGCGTCGGATGTTCGTCGCGCCACAGCTCCTCGCGGATGAGGGTGGCCAGCATCCGGGGACCGCCACTCTCGATTCGATCGGACGACGCGGCCTCCCCCTCACCGATGCGCGACACGGCCATCCGCGCGAGTAGGCCCGACCTGCCGAGCTCAGCCACCACGGCGGCAACGACCCGAGCGAGCCCGGCCGGCTCGCCGCGATCGCGGAGGAGCGCGGTGGTCGCGCGCTCGATGGCGGCCGCGAGCTCCGGATACGTCAGCTGGCCCGATGCCGAACCGAGGCGCAGCGGTCGTGGCGCCACCGCATCCCGAAGGCGGTCCTCGCCCGACGGGCTTCGCAGGTGGAGCACGATGCCATCACCGAGGCGCGTCGACTCCCGGTGGATGACGTCCACCAGCTCGAGGCCGGCGGCGGCCGTGGCGATGGCGGTGGCGAGCAGCCGCTCGGGGTCCGCGTCGCCCAGGATCACCGTGCACGGTCCTCCGGGTCGCAGGGCGGCGGTGGCGGCCGCCATCCCGTGCCGCAGCGCCGTGGCCTCCGCCCCCTCCCCGTGACCGCCGGTACCGAAGATCGGCTCGAGGCGCAGGGTCTCCGCCGCGTCCCGGCCGAGGACCCAGGAGGTCGCGAGGTACTCGAACGACAGCTCGTCGATGTTCGCGCTTGGCTGCGGAGCGGTGAGCACGAAGTCGACGCTCTCGGCTGGAACGTGCTGGCCGATGGTGGACGCCCGGCCGCGCAGCCACAGCAGGTTCGCGGCGTCGATCCCGCCCAGCTCGGAGGCGTCCGCCGCAAAGCGCACCTCACGTCGATCGTTGCCCACCGCGGCGACGGCCGTGCGCACGTCGCGGTACGCCGCCTCAAACGCCCGCCACACGTTCACCTCGCGCTGGTTCCGGCTCGCTGGCTGGCGGACGTGCCCCCCGCTGATCCGCAGCGACGCCACGCGTCCCGGGTAGCCGTTCAGCCTGCTCGCCGGCAGGAGGCACGCGGCGAGCGCGAGCTTCATCACGGCGGCCGCCGGGGTGTCACGCAGCTCGGAGACGATCTTCGCGCCGATGGCGTGAAGCGCGTAGAGGTTGCGCGGCGTGTAGAGCGCCAGGAGCTCCGTGACGAGCTCGTCGCGACCGTCGAGCACGGGGAAGCGTCCGAGCACCTCGAGGTAGTGCGCGCTGTGACGCATCCCCTCGGCGGCCGCCACCGGGATCGGATCGGGTCGAACGGTGGAGGCGAAGCGCGGACGCTCGGGCGCACCCGGCGGATCGACGGGCTGACGCGCCGGTGCCGGCGGATCGCCCTGCTCCCCGAGCGGCTCACCGAGCTCGATCCCCTCGCTGAATGGGCCGAGCGCCTCGGTCAGGCCCAGCGGTGCGGGCGGCAGATCCTCCATCGGCTCCGGCGGCGAGCCGGGCGCGGTGGGGGCGGCCGACGCCTTCGGGTCGATGCCCAGCTTGGCGAGATCCACATCGTCGACGGGCGCGGATCGCTCTTCGCCGCCTCCGATCGCGGCGTCGCAGGCCGGACAGCCATATACCTTGCGTCCGGGCGCGTCCCCATCGCGCGGCCAGATGAACTGATCGGCCACGACCGGCCGGCGGCAGGCATCGCAGCGCGTGGCGTACAGCTCCTCCACGTGCTGCCGCAACGGCACGTCGACGCGGCGCGACCCCGCGAGCTGAGCGAAGGCGGCGTCCAGCGCGGCCGCGCTCGGCGCGGTGAGCAGCGCCGTCGCGGCGAGCTGGGCGAGCGGGCTGGGATCGACGGCGATGGCACGCATGCCGTGGGCGATCGCCCGTCGTGCGCCGGAGCCGGTGCCGGCCCACGGATCGAGGATCGTGTCGCCGACGGAGGCGAACGCCGCGAGCTCGGCGTCCAGGACGTTATCGGCGGCCGAGGGAAAGTAGCGCTCGAGGAGGGCGAGCCCGGGGAGGCGTCGCGGAAGGACGACATGGTCGAGTCCCGTCCGCTGCGCCTCGATCATCCGCTATGGCTCTTCTACCAGCTCCTCTTCGAGCTCAGGCTCGCCGGAATACTCCGGAAGGGTCGTGTCGAGCTCCTCGACCTCCTCCGAGTCCTCATCGGCCTCAACCTCCTCGTCGTCCTCATCGTACCGGCTCGGACTGCCCTTCATGTACGGTCTGACGCCAGGCGCGCTCGATCCGAGCGTGGGGAACGAGACCTTTCCGAAGTTCGCCGGATGCGTGAACACCTCGCGGATGATGATCGACACCTCGCCGCCCGCCTCGTGGATGGTGGTGATGGCCGCCTCGTAGCGGTTTCCCGTCGCGATGAGCTTGAGCAGCCGCGTCGCGATGCGGGGCTCCACGCTGCCGATCGCGGCGCCCTCACCGGTGGCGACCAGCGTGTCGCCGTCCACGGTCAGCTCCAGCGCATCTCCCGGCGACAGGGGTGCGAGCACGCGTGGCGGCCCGAGGTTAATGAGCCTGGCGCGCCCGGTCTTGCCCATCTCCTCGATGAACACCGTTGCCGGGGCCTTGCCCGCGGGGGCCCTGCCGGTCTTGCGCTGCTTTCCGGCATCGGCGGCCACCATCCGCAGCCGCTCGACGTTGCGCTGAGCGATGCGGTTCGTCCCGTCGCGCTCGAGCGCCTGCTCGTACGCCGCGAGCGCCTCGGCGTTGCGGCCGAGCTCCGCGAGGGCCTTCCCGAGCCGATTGAACCCGTCGACGTCCGGCTCGGACTCGACGAGCTCGCGGTTGGTCGCAACCGCGAGCTCCCACTCGCCGCGCGTGGCCTGCGCGATGGCGGTCTCAGCCAGCTGCCGGCGATGTCGGGTGGTTGCGTCGGCATCTCCAAGCGCCATGGCGGTGCAGGCCTCGTAGCGAAAAAAAGGGAAGACGACGGGGGCCCGGTGGCGAACCGGCGGCGCTCCTTGTATCACCGGCCATCGGGGGTGTCAACGCGCACCCCGCCGGGGGGATCAGGCGCGCGACAGCAGCAGCCCGATGATCAGGCCCAGCGCGGCGAGCGCGCCGAACTCTCGCGCCACGCTCCACCCCGATGCCTCGCCGCGCAGGGCGTCCACGGCACCGCTCCAGGCGTAGAACGCGAGGGCCATGAGTGCCGCGACGACGAGCGGCGGGAGCATAAGCAGGACGGACGCCACGCCGACCTGGGTGACCACCAGCAGCTGAAGAAGCGCCAGCCCGACGCCCTCCGCCCCCACCGTGCCGCGCGCCTCGGCGGCGCGCAGCGCCAGCGGGAGCGTGAGACCCGCGATGAGGATGAGCGGGGTCGGCCAGGTGAGCGTCCCGTACAGGGTCAGGATCCCGGACGCACCAGCCAGCACCATGGCGGTCAGCAGGAGCTCGCCGATGGTCCGGCCGCCCGTCCCTCGCTCCACGCGCAGCTCGAGGTACGTCACCGACCACAGCAGCACGGCGACGATGGGCACCAGCAGCACGCTCAATCCGCCCGGGATCAACCGCCCGAACAGGGTGGCAGTGATTCCCGCCACCGCCGGCATGGCATAGCGCGCGAGCCCGAGCTCGGACCTGGCGGGGCCGAGGATGCGGACGGCACCGATGCCTCCCAGCGCCAGCTGCGCAGCCACCGCGCCCGCCAGCCACACCGGCGAGGCGAACCAGCCGGCAGCCGCGACAAGAGCCTGCGCCACCGCGAGCAGCACCACCGCCGGGCGATCGATCTGGCGCAGGACGGCGAGGCGACGCCGGCCGCCGAGGAGCCTGGTGATCATCGGAGGAGCTCGAGGAGCGCATCGGCGCTCCGCGTGACGAGCAGCTGATCGGCCGTGAGCCATGCGCGCCGGGCGAGATCCACTGCGTGGTGCTGCTGGTCGAGCTCCTCCGTGCGATGCGCGTCGGAGGCGAGCGTCAGGCGGGCACCGGCTCGACCGGCCGCCCGCGCCAACGAGTCATCGAGGTCGAGACGCGGGCTGCCGTTGATCTCGAGGGCGGTCCGCGACCGGGCGGCGGCCTCGAAGATCACCGGCCAGTCGAGCGGGAGCGGGTCGCGGCGGTTGACGATGCGGCCGGAGGGATGGGCGAGCACGTCAACGTGCGGGTGCTCGACGGCCGCCAGCGCACGTCGCGTGAGCTGCTCGCCCGACTGGGTTCGGCCGGTGTGGATGCTGGCGATGACGACGTCGAAACGGGCGAGGAGCTCGTCGGGGTAGTCGAGCGTGGCATCCGCGCGGATCTCGAGCTCGGTGCCGTGCAGGATGCGAAACGGCGCGAGCTCGGCGTTGAGGCGGGCGATCTCCGCGCGCTGCGCCTCGACGCGGTCCGGCGTCAGGCCGCGGGTGATGCCGAGCGAGGGCGAGTGGTCGGTGAGCACGATGTACTCCTGCCCGGCCTGCCGAGCCGCGCGCGCCATCGCCTCGATCGAGTCCACGCCATCGGTCCAGTCCGAGTGGACGTGGGTGTCGCCGCGCACATCCTCCTGCGTGACGAGCACCGGCAGCTTCCCGGCGAGCGCCGCCTCGATCTCGCCCTCCGCCTCGCGCATCTCGGGCGGAATCCAGGGCATGCCGAGCCGCGCGTAGACCTCCTCCTCCTCCGCGGCGAGCAGCAGCTCTCCGGTCTCCACCACCTTGAAGCCCTTCTCCGAGAGGGACCAGCCGCGATCGAGCGCCATGCCGCGCAGCGCGATGTTGTGGTCGCGGCTGCCCGTGAAGTGCACCGCGTGCGTGCCCCACGTCGCCGGCGGGCAGACCATGAGGTCCACGCGCGGTCCGTCGCGGAGCACGATGCTCGACTTGTCGACGCCGGCCGACAGGACGCGCTCCACCTCGGGCATCCCGTCGAGTGCCGCGATGATGCTCCCCGGGTCGTCGACCGCGGCCAGCAGGTCCAGGTCGCCGATGGTCGGCAGCCGCCGTCGGAGCGAGCCGGCGCGCTCGATGCGTCGGACCCCGGGCACCTCGGCGAGGCGCGACATGAGCCCGGCCACGAGTTCATCGGCGTCATGGACGAGGAGTCGCGTGCTCACGCGCTCGAGGCGGGCCATGGCGTCGAGGACGTTGCGCTCGGTGCGTTCGGAGAGCCCCTTGACATGGCGGAGCCTGCCGTCCTCGGCCGCGGCACGCAGGGCCTCGAGGGAGTCGATCCCGAGCTCGTGATGCAGCAGCCTAACGGTGCGCGGACCCACGCCGGGAACGCGGAGCATGTCGAGCAGCCCCGCGGGCACCTGCGGCCGCAGCCGCTCGTGGTACTCGAGACGCCCGGTCTCGGCGAGCTCGGCGAGCTTTGCCGTCAGCGCGGCACCGGCCCCGGGGATCTTCGGCGGCTCGCCGCGGGCGAAGAGCGCGGCCACGTCGTCCGGGTAGCGGGCGACGGCATCGGCAACCCGCCGATAGGCGACCGACTTGTAGACGACCTCACCGAGGATCTCGAGCATGTCGCCGATCTCGTTGAAGATCCGCGCCAGCTCGGCATTGGTGATCACCGCGTCGCTGGAGCGCGACACGCTTCGCGGTCGAGGCATCACCGGCCATTCTAGGACCGTCTCCCCTCGATCCTCCGCGGGCGCCCGCGACCTCAGATTCCCAGCACCACCCGCGCGATCAGGAAGTAGAGGACCAACCCCGACGCGTCGACCAGGGTCGTGATGAACGGGGCGCTCATCACCGCGGGATCGGCGCCCACACGCATCGCCAGCAGGGGCAGCATCGACCCCACCAGGGTCGCCAGCGTGCAGATGCTCACCATCGTCAGGCTCACGACGAGCGCGATATCGGGGCCGAACAGGAACCACACCGGCACCAGCGCGAGCACGCCGAGGACGGAGCCCAGCAGCGCGCCCACCCGGACCTCGCGCAGGATGACCCGCCCCAGGTCGGAGAGGCGCACCTCGCCGACCGCGATGGCGCGGGTGACCGTGGTGGCCGCCTGGGAGCCGGTGTTGCCCCCGGTGCCGATCACGAGCGGAATGAAGAGCGCGAGCTGCACCACCCGATCCAGCGTCGCCTCGAAGATGCTCAGGACGTTCACGGTGAGCGAGGCCGCCACGATGAGGGCGAAGAGCCAGACGACGCGACTCCGGGCGATGGCCAGTACCGAGACGGTCAGGTACGGACGACCGAGCGGCTCGGAGCCACCGGCGCGGGCGACGTCCTCGGTGTCCTCCTCCTCGAGGATCTCCATCGCGTCGTCGACCGTGACCACGCCGATGAGCCGGTTCTCCGCATCCACGACCGGCAGGGCGAGCAGGTCCGCCTCGCGAATGAGGCGCGCCGCCTCCTCCTGGTCGACGCTTGCGGGGACGGAGTACACGTCGGTGTCCATCAGGTCGCCGACCAGCGCATCGGGCGCAGCGAGCACGAGGTCGCGGAGGCCGAGCGCCCCCACCAGGAGGCGCTGATCGTCGGTCACCGGCAGGGCGTAGATCGTCTCCGCGGTTCGGCCGATGCGTCGAAGGCGCTCGATGGCCTCGGCGGCCGTCATGGATGCCCGGAGATTGACGACCTCGGGCGACATGATCCGGCCCGCGGAATCCTCGGGATACCCGAGCAGCGTCGCCGTCAGGCGGCGCTCGTGCGGAGACAGCCCTGCCAGGAGCCGCTTGGCGACCTTGGCAGGCAGATCCTCGGTCAGGCGCGCGCGGTCGTCGGGATCGAGCGCCTCGAAGATCTGGACGACACTCGCGTCGCGGAGGCCCTCGAGCAGCTCCTGCTGGAGTGCGGGATCGAGGAGCTCGAAGGCCTCCAGCGCGCGATCCTTGCCGAGCAGGCGAAACGGGATGGCGCGTTGCGAGCGGTCCAGGCGGGCGAGCTCCTCCGCAACCTCGACCGGGCTGCGCTCGCCGAGCCACGCGTCCAGCGCGGGCAGGTCACCGGCGTCGACCAGCTCCTCGAGTGACGGGGCCGGCCGATCGGCGGTGGCGGTCATGGGATTGCGGTCAGGAGCCGATCGGGTGCCAGACGGTCTTGATCTCGACGAACTCGCCGATGAGGTACGGCGACTGCGCCCGCTCGCCGAGCCAGTCGTAGCGGTCGAGGCCGGCACGCGGCGGCCGAACGTAGCGCTTCACGTTCTCAACCGACACCTCCTCGAGCGTCGCCGACTCATCGGGCGTGGCGCCGAAGGCGTCGAGGGCATTGACGTCCATGTGTCCGGCCAGGTGCCCCACGAGCTCCCGGCGCAGCCCGGTGATGAGGTTCACCACCCCGCCGGGCACGTCCGACGTGGCGAGCACCTCCGACAGCGTGACCGCCGGCAGCGGCCGTGACTCCGAGGCGATGACCACGGACGCGTTGCCGCTCACCACGACAGGCGCCAGTCGGCTGACGAGTCCCAGCAGTCCCGATGCCTCCGGCGCGATGATGCCGACCACGCCCGTGGGCTCCGGGACGCTGAAGTTGAAGTAGCTCCCGGCGACCGGGTTCACCGTGCCGATGAGCTGTGGGTACTTGTCCGCCCAGCCGGCGTACCAGACCCATCGGTCGATCGCCGCGTCCACCAGCCGCGTTGAGCGCGCACGGCCCACGCCCTCGGCCGCCATCACCTCGACCACGAACTGGTCCCGGCGGCCCTCCATGAGCTCGGCGATGCGGTACAGGATTTGGCTGCGGTTGTACGCCGTCTTCGACGCCCACTCCGGCTGCGCCTTGCGCGCGGCACGCACGGCGTCGCGAATGTCCTTACGAGTCCCGCGCGACGCATTGGCGAGGAACTCGCCGCGTGCGCCGAAGACCTCGTACGCGCGCCCGGACTCGGTGCGCGGGAACGCCCCGCCGATGTAGAGCTTGTACGTCTTGCGGACCTCGACGCGTTCCGCCCGGGAGCCGTTCGTGGTGGCGAGGGGCTGCTGCGTCGAGCCCGCGAGGACGGACGCGCGCCGTCTCGTGGTGGTCGTCGTCGTGCGCTTCGCCATCAGCGGGTGTTGGCGCCGTCGCCCGACACGTCGAGGTAGGCGGCGAGCCCGTGGATGCCACCTTCGCGGCCGTGGCCGGACTCCTTGTAGCCGCCGAACGGCGAGGTGGGATCGAAGCGGTTGAAGGTGTTCGCCCACACGACCCCCGCCTTCATGGCGGCGACCATCTTGAAGATGCGGCTGCCCTTCTCGGTCCAGACCCCCGCCGAGAGCCCGTACGGCGTGTTGTTCGCCTTCTCGATGGCCTCCTCGGGGGTTCGGAAGGTGAGCACCGAGAGCACGGGGCCGAAGATCTCCTCCTGCGCGATGCGGTGCGACTGTGACACCCCGGTGAAGAGCGTCGGCCGGAAGAAGAAGCCTTTCGTCGGAAGCTCGCAGTCCGGCTGGAAGATCTCCGCGCCCTCGTCGATGCCGCTCTGGACGAGCTCCTCCACCTTGGCGAGCTGACCCGCGGAGTTGATGGCGCCGACGTCGGTGTTCTTGTCCATTGGGTCGCCGACGCGCAGCGTCCCCAGGCGCGCCTTGAGCTTGTCGATCAGCGGCTCATGGACCGACTCCTGGACGAAGAGCCGCGAGCCGGCGCAGCAGACCTCGCCCTGGTTGAAGTAGATGCCGTTGATGATGCCCTCGATGGCCTGATCGAGCGGCGCGTCGTCGAACACGATGTTCGCGGCCTTGCCGCCGAGCTCCAGGGTGAGCTTCTTGTCCGTCCCCGCCACGGCGCGCGCGATCATCTTCCCCACCGCGGTCGATCCGGTGAAGGCGACCTTCCGCACGTCCGGATGCCGGACGAGCTCCATCCCGATCTCGCCGGGCCCGGTGATGATGTTCACGACACCCGGGGGGAGGTCCGCCTGCTGGACGACGTCGGCGAACAGATAGGCGGTCAGCGGGGTCGTCGAAGCCGGCTTGAGGACGACCGTGTTGCCGGCCGCCAGGGCGGGCGCGATCTTCCACGCCAGCATGAGGAGCGGGAAGTTCCACGGGATGATCTGCCCGGCCACGCCGAGCGAGCGCGGCTGGCGGTTCGGGAACGCGTAGTCCAGCTTGTCCGCCCAGCCCGCGTAGTAGAAGAAGTGGGCCGCGGCGAGCGGCACGTCCACGTCGCGCGACTCCTTGATCGGCTTGCCGGAGTTCAGGCTCTCGACCACGGCGAACTCGCGGCTGCGCTCCTGGAGGATGCGCGCGATGCGGTACAGGTACTTCGCCCGATCACGCCCCGACAGCTTCGACCAGCTGGACCGATGCGCCTCACGCGCGATGGTCACCGCCCGGTGCACGTCCGCCTTCGAGGCGTGCGCCACCTTCGCCAATGGCTCCTCGGTGGCCGGGTTTATGACGGTGAACGTCTTGCGCGGCTTCGACGGGGCGAATCGGTTGCCGATGAAGAGTCCGTACTCCGGCTCGATGGTGACGTGATCGGTGGCCTCGGGCGCCGGGGCATAGTCCCACGGGGCGCCGCCCGCCGACAGGCCCCACGAGCTCGCGGTCGGCCGGGTCTCAGGCTTCTTCGTCAGCGTCATTCACGAGGGATTATCGCATCGGCGCTAGGATCGAGCCGATGAACCCGATGCGCGAGCACACCGAGCGCTGGACGGTGCGCACGTACGAGGGCGACGAGAACGGCCACGTCAACAACGCGGTCTACGTGCAGTGGGCGGAGCATCTGACCGCCCGGCACGCCGAGGCGACCGGCTTCGGTCGTGAGTGGAGCATCGAGCGCGGAGGCGCGTGGCTCGTGCGGCGCCACGAGGTCGTCTACCACCGTCCCGCCCGTCGCTTCGACGAGGTCGAGCTCAAGGTGCGCGTGGTCAGCGTGTCGGGGGTTCGCGGACGGCGCCAGACCACCATCCGCCGAGCCGCCGACGGAACGCTGCTCGCGGAGATTGCCAGCGAGTGGGTCTGGGTGCGCCTGAGCGACGGGCGGCCGTCCGCGGTACCCAGCGAGATCGTCGACGCGTACCGGAACGAAACCTAGCCGCCCGCCTCGATCCGTCCGAGCAGCTGGACGGACTCCGCCCAGCGCACGCCATTCGCCTCCTCGAGCAGCCGGCCCGCGAGATCGAGGCCACGGGCCTCGAGGCGCACGCCGCCGCACTGGGGTGGGAACGACTCGGCGATGGCGTCACACAGCAGCACACCGCCATCGGGATCGATGAAGAGCGACCCATTCACCAGGACCGGCTCGCCGCCCACGTGGTCGAGCGCCTCGGCGATGCTGATCCCAGGCCCGCTCGCGGTCGCGCCGGGCTGGATCACGAGCACCCCGTCGGCCGCCAGGCCCTCGTCGGTGGTGGGCTGCTCGGTCACCGGCTCGTCGCCTCCGGTCGAGGCGCAGGCGGCGAGGACCAGGGCGATGATGAAGAAGAACGGAAGAGCGCGACGCACGATGGCTGATCTCCTTGGTTGGCAGGTGCGTGACGGACGCGCCGCGCGCCACTTCGGTTCCGGTCAGCCTTGGGCGGGGATCGAGCCTTCCAGCGTGAGCAGGTACTCCTTGCGCGCGATTCCGCCGGTGTAGCCCCCCAACCCGCCGCCGCTGTGGACGACACGATGGCACGGCACGACGATAGGGATGGGATTCGAGCCCAGCGCGTTTCCGGCCGCGCGGTAGGCACGTGGGGACCCCGCCTCAGTGGCGACCGCACCGTAGGTGGTGACGGCGCCGAACGGGACGCGGGACGTCGCCCGCAGGACGTCGATCGCGAAGCCGCGCACGAGGCGCCAGTCGAGCGGAACGTCGAACGAGCGACGGCGCCCGGCGAAGTACTCCTCGAGCTCGCGGCGAACGACGTCCGTGCGCTCCGGCGCCTCGAGGATGCGGGGCGAGACGCGATCCGCCGTCTTCTGGAGGGTCGCCTCCAGCGGCTCGTCCTGGTAGCGAATGCGCAGCAGCCCCGTGGGCGTCACGAAGACCGTGAGCGGCCCGAGCGGCGAATCTGCCGTGGCATAGGCGACGTCGAGCAGCCCATCGCGCGTCGCGCGCTCGCGCAGCCCGGCACCGAGGCGCTCCACGTCGAGCGGCGGCACCGGGACCGCGGCGAGCCTGCGCTCAATCTCTTTCATCGGTCCATCTCCAATCGCAGCCGGCGGATGCCGGCGTGAACGTTCTGGCGCGCCGCCTCCTCGGTGATCGCCATGCGCTGGCCGATCTCGCGGAACGCGAGGTCGAACACGAACCGATGCACCACCGCCGCGCGCTGCTTCGGCGGCAGGCCGCGCACCGCGAGCCACAGCGACTCGTCGGCGACGTCGTGCGCCGGGACCGGCAGGTCGATGCCGTCGAACCCTTCCGCGCGCTGCCGTTTCCAGCGGCGCGCGGCATCGGTCGCCTTGCGCTGCGCGATCGTGTACAGCCAGGCCCGCAGGTTCGACGCGTCCCGCAGCCGCGGGTACGCGCGCAGCGCCGAGATGAACGTCTCCTGGAGGCAGTCGTCCGCCTCGGTGGGACCGACGGTGGCCGACAGGAAGCGATGCAGCTCGGAAGCGTGCGCGTCGATCAAGGTCTGGAACGGCGGCAGTCGCACACGAACCAGAACGCGCGGCGTAGGCGTTTCGTGAGATCGCTCACCGGTCACGCCCCGGCTGCGCGCCGCAGCAGCTCGTCGTAGACGGTCGGGTCGTCCGCGTCGATCACCGGGAAGCCGATGCCATGGTCGCCCTCCCAGTGGAACGTGACGCCGGGGTTGTGCGCGTCGCTCCCGTCGGAGAAGAACCGGTGGGGCGAGCCACACACGCCGTCGCGCTGCGCCGCCTGCCAGTCATCGCTGATGCGCCGCCGGAACCGGCCGTCGTCGAGGGCATCGGCGAGGGCGGCGACGTCGACGGACTCACACTCGATCGCGACCTCGAGAATGACGTGCCGCAGGCTGATGCAGCGGCTCTCGGCGAAGAAGGCGGCACGCAGCGCGCGATCGAGCTCCTCGGACGCCTGGAGGGACTGCTCCTTTGCGGCCTGCACCGCCTCCATCGGCAGCAGCGTGGTCACCGGCCAGTCGGTCATCGGCGCCTGCCAGACCTGCCAGCCGGCGCGTGGGGCAAGCGCGCCGCAGGCGGGGACCTCGGCGGCAACCGTGCGATATGGCGTCGGCTCGTTGTTGAAGAGCTCGAGCGGGAAGATGCGGTGGTCAAAGCGGACGCGCTCCGTCAGTCCCAGCCGTCGCCGCGCATCCCACAGGCGCCAGACCGCCACGTGCGCCCACGGGCAGTGGAGGTCGGACCAGACCGCGATCGTCCCGCGCGCGACCTCCATCGGCCTAGTCGAGAGTGAAGTAGTCGCCGCCGGAGTATCGGCCGGTGCGCTCCTTGCGGATCTGCATGAGCACGTCGTTGAGGAGGCTCGAGGCGCCGAAGCGGAACCTGTCCGGCGTCATCCAGTCGGGGCCGAGAGTCTCGTACAGCACGACGAGGTACGAGATCGCCTCCTTGGACGTCCGGATGCCCCCTGCCGACTTCATGCCGACGGCCCGCCCCGTCTGGCCGTAGAAGTCGCGAATCGCCTCCATCATCACGAGGGACCCGGGCAGCGTCGAGGCGGGATTGACCTTGCCGGTCGAGGTCTTGATGAAATCGGCGCCGGCCGCCATCGCGAGGACCGATGCGCGCCGCACGTTGTCGTACGTCTCGAGCTCCCCCGTCTCGAGGATGACCTTGAGGTGCGCCTCGCCGCAGGCCTCCTTGACCGCCACTATCTCGTCGTAGACGCCCGCGTAATCGCCGGCCAGGAAGGCACCTCGGTCGATGACCATGTCGATCTCGTGCGCGCCCATGTCAATGGCGGCTCGAACGTCGTGGAGCTTGACCTCCAGTGGTGCCGCGCCCGACGGAAAGTAGGTCGCCACCGACGCCACCTTCACGCTCGAGCCGCGCAGCGCCTCAATGGCGGTCGGGATCATGTTCGGATAGACGCACAGGGCAGCCACGCTGGGGATCGAGGGGTCCGTCGGATCAGGCCGTCTTGCCTTGCCGGCAAGAGCGCGTACCTTGCCCGGCGTGTCCTTTCCCTCGAGCGTGGTGAGGTCCATCATCCGGATGGCGAGGTCAAGCGCCCAGAGCTTCGACTCGCGCTTGATCGACCGCTTGGCGAGCGACGCTGCGCGCTCGTCCACCCCGACCGCGTCCACCGCCCATACCCGGCCCAGCAGCGACCCAAGGGCCTGGTGGCGGCCGGTGACGAGGTCTCGGGAGGCGCGGCGGGCGGGGGTGGTGGTGGTCATCGGCCGATCATTGTAGCCACGAGGCCTGCTGATACCCTTCGCGGCAGATGGCCGATGCGCGGATCGTGTACTGCCTGACGCGTGACCGCGAGTTCGCCACGGCGCTCGACGAGCGCCTGTCCGGCGCGCTCGCGTTCTTCTACAACGACGCCGCGCGCCTGAACCAGGCGGTCGGGCTCCGTGCGCCGGACGTGATCGTGGTGGATACGCGGGCGATCAGAGCCGACTACGGTGACGCCGGGCTCGGGCCGATCTTCGACTTCCTGCGCCGGCGCACGCGTGAGACGCTCCTGTCGGTGCGTCCGGCGCCAGGCACCGAGGTCCTGGTCACGGCCGAAGCGGGCCCGCGGGTCACGCTCCTGCCGGCGGAGCGCGCCGCGTGCATCGACGGCATCCTGGCGCTCCTGCACGCGTGATCGACCTGCTTGACCACGTCTCGAGCCACGCGGCCGATGGCGTGTGCCACCTCCAGACCACGGGCCGGGTCACCGGACGGCCCAGGACGATCGAGATCTGGTTCGCGCTGGATGGTCCCCGCCTCTACCTGCTGGCCGGAGGACGGGAGGGAGCGCATTGGGTCCGCAACCTCCAGGCCGACCCATCCGTCCGCGTGCGCCTGGGAGGTCGAACCATCGGCGGTCGAGCCCGGACGGTCGAGGGTGACCCGGTGGAGGACCGCGCGCGACGCCTGCTCGCGACGAAGTATCAGGGCTGGCGAGAGGGCGAGCCGCTGAGTGTCTGGGCCGCCGGCTCCCTGCCGGTCGAGATCGACCTCGCCACGGGACCGATGCGCGACGGCGGCCAGTAGCGGACGACGACGCGCCAGCCCGCCCCGTCCGCGGGCAGTGGTCCGAAGCTCCGCGCGTCCGTGCTCCCGGACGGGTTGTCACCGAGCAGGGTGACGGTGCCCGCCTCCACCGCGGCGACGCGCTTGATCAGCTCCCGGCCGCCGTCCCGCGGGTCCGCGGCGATGACGACGTCGCCGACCCGTGGTGGTCCCCGGCGCGGAGCGACGAGCAGGCGATCTCCGGGCATGAGGGCCGGGGCCATGGACCGGCCGCGAACCACCACCGCATCGAGCCTGCGAGCGGCAAGGGCCGCGGCCACGCCGACCGCGGTGGCCGCGACGCCGATCAGTGAGCGCGCGAGCACGTGCCGACTACGAGGGGCGGCCGCTCACGCGGGTCTTCTCGAGGCCACCGGTCGACTTCCACATCTCGTCGATGGTGTCGATCATCGAGAGCAGCTCCTTCGCCGCCGCAGCATCGAGCGACTGCTTCACCTTCGAGGCCTGCTTGGTGGCCTTCCAGAACGTCTCGTGCAGCTCTGGATACTTCTCGAGGTGCTCCGGCTTGAAGTAGTCGTGCCACAGGACATCGAGGTGGTGCTTGACGAGCTCGGCGCGCTCCTCCTTGACGTGGACGCAGCGCGCGCGGAAGTGCTTGTCATCCGACGCGTCGTGCTTCTCGATGATGCGCAGGCACGACTCGGCCTCGATCCGGGCCTGCTCGGGGTCGTAGATGCCGCAGGGGATGTCGCAGTGTGCGTCGACGATGCGCGTCGGACGCAGGATGGAGCGCGGGGTGAGCATGAGTCTCCTCGTAGGGTGGGGAATCGCTTGCTTGTCGGTCCTTCATCTTAGGACGTTGCACGCTGCGGGCCGGAAGCCGCCGGGTTCGCACCGGGACGTCATTTGATCGCCGCGGACCGTCGTGATTCACACCGGGTAACCATCGGGCAACGACGCGGGGGCATGGGGCGTCCTGACTCACACCGGGCGTGAATCTGGACGGTTCAACCGGGGCGCGGCGCGCGTACTGCACGCCCCGTGTGAACCTGGACCCTTCGCGGCCGACAGGCCCCTCAGCTGCCCATCACGATGCCGCCGTCCACGCCGAGCACCTGACCGGTGACGTAGCGTGCCTCATCCGAGGCGAAATAGACGGCAGCCGCGGCAACGTCGGCGACGCTGCCCACGTACCCGAGCGGCGTGGCCGCGGTGAGCGCGGCGGTGGCGGCCGGCGGCAGGTCGGCGGTGAGGTCGGTCTCGATGAGGCCGGGCGCGATGGCGTTGCAGGTGATGCTGCGGCTGGCGAGCTCACGGGCCGTGGTCTTGGTGAGTCCGATGAGCCCGGCCTTGGCGGCAGCGTAGTTCGCCTGGCCCGCGTTCCCGATGCGGCCGGCGGCACTGCTCATGTTGATGATCCGCCCGGCGCGCGCCTTCACCATCGGCCGGGCGAGCGCACGCGTCATCCAGAACGGACCCGACAGGTTCGTGCCGATGACCGCGTCCCACTCCTCCGCACCCATGCGCATCAGCAGGTTGTCGCGCGTGATGCCGGCATTGTTCACCAGGATGTGCACCGAGCCGAGGCCCTCAAGCGCGGCGGCGGCGATCGCCTCGCACGCCTCTCGCCCACCGCTCGTGTCGCCCTTGATGGTCACCGCCCGCCTCCCGAGGCCACGGATCAGCTCGGCCACCTCGTCGGCGGCCTCCGCGTTGCCGCGGTAGTTGATGGCGAGGTCGGCACCCTGCCCCGCCAGCGCCAGCGCGATGGCGCGGCCCAGCCCACGGCTGCCGCCGGTGACGAGCGCCGTCCTGCCGGTCAGGTCGAACATCTAGCCGGCGGCCTCCACGAGCGAGCGCTGCGGCTGCCCCATCCGCGTCTGCGCCCCGGGCGCCAGGAAGGCACGACTCGGATCGGCCGTCCATTCCACGACCGCGGCGCCCGCGGTGTAGCCCGCGCCGAAGGCTGCCATGAGCAGCCGATCGCCTCGCTTGATGCGGCCATCGGCGACCGCCTCCACCAGCGCCATGGGCACCGATGCGGCCGACGTGTTGCCGTACCTCTCGATGTTCAGATACGTCTTCTCGCTCGGGATGCCGACGGCGTTCTGCACGCTCTCGATGATGCGCAGGTTGGCCTGGTGGAAGAGGAACTGGTCGATATCGCCGACCCGCAGCCCGGCGTTAGCTAGTGCGGCCCGGGAGGACTCGGCGAGCTGTCGTGTCGCGTAGCGGTAGACCTCCTTGCCCGCCATGTGCACGAAGTGTCCGCCCTCGGCAACGGTCTTCGGCGTGGTGGGGCAGGCGGAGCCGCCCGCGGGGAAGATGATCCCCTCCTTGCCGCTGCCGTCGCTGTACATGTCGAGGCCGAGCAGGCCGCCGGGCTGGTCCGACGCGGACACCACGACCGCGCCGGCGCCGTCGCCGAAGAGCACGCAGGTGTTGCGGTCGGTGTAGTCGAGGAAGCGGCTGAGGAGCTCGACGCCGATCACGACGATGTTGCGATACATGCCGCTGCGCACGTAGGCCGTGGCGGTGGCGAGCGAGAAGACGAAGCCCGAGCAGGCCGCCATGAGGTCGAAGCCGGCGGCACGATGCGCGCCGAGCTCGTGGGCCACGAGCACCGCGGTGGCCGGCATGTAGTAGTCCGGCGAGCAGGTGCCCACGATGACGAGATCCACGTCGCTCGGGTCGATCCCGGCGACCGCCAGCGCATCGCGCGCGGCATTGGTTGCGAGCGTGGTGGTCGTCTCGTCATCGGCCGCGATGCGCCGCTCGCGGATGCCGGTGCGGCTGACGATCCATTCGTCGCTGGTGTTCACCAGCTTCGCGAGGTCGTCATTCGTCATCACCCGGGACGGGGCGTACATCCCCCAGCCGGTGATCAGGGCGTTCGGCGTCATCCGGGTGCTCCTATCGGCTCATCGTGTGCGGGTGGTCATGCCGGGTTGATCTCGAGCAGCGGCTGCTTGCGCTTCACCAGCGTCCCACTCTCCGCGACCACCCTGGTCACCGTCCCCGAGACGTCGGACTTGATCTCGTTGAACAGCTTCATCGCCTCGATCAGGCCGACCACCTGGCCGGCGGCGATCTCGTCGCCCTCGGCGACGTAGGCACGCGCACCGGGCGACGGAGCCGCGTACCAGACCCCGGTCAGCGGCGCGGTCACGTGGCGCATCCCGGCGGCCGGCTCGCCGAAGAGGCCGAGGCCGTCGCCGCCGGACGGCGCGGGAGCGACTGGAACCGGGGGCGGAGGAGCCTGCGCCCGTATCGGCATCTCCGCTCGCGGACGCGCGAGGCGCACGCGCAGCTCGCCGACCTCCACCTCCAGCTCGTCGAGGCCGGCCCGCTCGAACGCCGGCGCCAGCGCGTCGATCGCGGCGAGGAGCGGGTGATCACCGGAGCGGGCTGGTCCATCGGTCATGTGCCGTCGTACCGGCTGAAGACGAGCGTCGCGTTGTGCCCGCCGAAGCCGAAGCTGTTGCTCATGGCCACCGAAACCTCGACGCTGCGCGCCTCGTTCGACACGTAGTCGAGATCGCACTCGGGATCGGGGTTCTCCTGGTTGATTGTCGGCGGCACGACCCCGGTCTGGATGGCCCTGATGCAGGCGATGGCCTCGATGCCGCCACCGGCTCCCATCAGGTGCCCGGTCATGGACTTCGTGCTCGAGATCGGTATTCGGTACGCGCGCTCGCCGAAGAGCGTCTTGATGGCGGCCGTCTCGGATCGGTCGTTGGGAGCCGTGCTTGTGCCATGCGCGTTGATGTAGTCGATGTCCGCGGTCGTGAGCCCGGCATCGGCGATGGCCACCCGCATGCTCTCGACGGCTCCACGCCCGCCCGGCGCGGGCAGCGTGATGTGCGAGGCGTCGTCTGTAGCCCCGTAGCCCACGACCTCGGCGTGGATCTTCGCCACGCGGCTCTGTGCGTGATCAAGCGCCTCGAGCACCAGGACGCCCGCGCCGTCCCCCATGACGAAGCCGTCGCGGTCCGCGTCGAACGGGCGGGAGGCCTTCTCCGGTTCGTGGTTGCGCTTCGTCGAGAGGGCGCGCATGGCACTGAACGCAGCGACCGGGATCTCGCCGATCCCCGCCTCCGCCCCACCGGCGATCATCACGTCCGCCTCACCGCGACGGATGATGTTGAGCGCGTCGCCGATGGCGTGGTTGGAGCTGGAGCACGCGCTCACCGTCGCGTAGTTCGGTCCCCGCGCATTGGCGTAGATCGCCACGTAGCCGGCTGCCATGTCCGGGATTAGCGCGGTGACCAGGAAGGGGCCGATGCGTTCGATGCCTTCGACGGTCGCCTCCACCACGTCACGGATCATGGTGTTGATGCCGCCGATCCCCGAGCCGATGATCGCGCCGGTGCGCCACGCCAGGGCCTCGTCCTCGATCGGGACCGGGAGGCCGGCATCGCGCATCCCCTCGGCGGTGGCGGCCCAGGCGTAGTGCACGTAACGGTCGTTGCGTCGAACCTCTTTCTTCGGCATGACGGTATCGGCGTCGAAGCCCTTGATCTCGCCGGCAACCCGGCTCGGGACCTTCGAGGGATCGAACAGCGTGATGGGGCCGATGCCGCTGCGGCCGTTTACGAGGCCGTCCCAGAAGCTGAGCACGTCATTCCCGACGGGCGTCAGCGCACCCATGCCGGTGACGACGACGCGCCGCTCGCCGTCACGCATCGGTCTGAAGCCCTCCGACCAGGCTGCCGCCGATCGTCTGGTCGCGCGGCACGATGATCGACAGGGCGGCCTCCACCGCCACCTCGCCTTCGACCGACGCCACGCATCGCACTCTTCCGAACATTCCCCGCAGCTTCTCGATCTCCACCTTCAGCGTGAGCTGGTCGCCGGGGACCACCATGCGGCGGAACCGGCACTCGTCAATGGCGGCGAAGAGGCCCATCTTGCCGCGGTACTCATCCAGGGTCAGGATCGCGACGCCCGCGGTCTGCGCCAGCGCCTCGACCATGAGCACCCCGGGCATGATCGGCCTCCCCGGGAAGTGGCCGGTGAACTGCGGCTCGTTCGCCGTCACCATCTTGATCCCGACCGCCCGCTTTCCCGGCTCGAGCTCGATCACCCGGTCCACGAGCAGGAAGGGGTAGCGGTGCGGCAGGATGCGCATGATGTCGGCCGCCTCGAGCGGCGGCGTGAAGGTCGCGGTCGCGTCGGTGGTCATCGGCTCAGCTTGCCACGAAGGCGGTGGGGCCCACTCGGTCGAGCAGGTTCGTGCTGACGCGCGCGCCGAGGAACGCCTCGTTGTCGATGATGCCGCGGTGGAACGGGATGTTCGTCCTGAGTCCCGCCACCTCGAACTCGGCCAGCGCGCGCCGGGAGCGTGCCAGGGCGATCTCGCGGGTGTCGCCCCACACGATCAGCTTGGCGAGCAGGCTGTCGTAGAAGGGCGGGACCTCGTAGCCGGGGTAGAGGTGGGTATCCACCCGCACTCCCGGGCCGCCCGGAAGGTTGAGCGACTCGATGACGCCGGTCTGCGGGCTGAAGTTGTCATTCGGGTCCTCCGCGTTGATGCGGAACTCGATGGCGTGGCCGCGGAAGGCAACGTCCTGCTGCGTGAGCCCCAGCGGCTCGCCGGCGGCGGTGCGGATCTGCTCGACGATGAGATCGATGCCGGTGAGCATCTCGGTCACGGGGTGCTCGACCTGGACGCGGCAGTTGATCTCGATGAAGTAGAAGTTTCCCTCGGGATCCAGGAGGAACTCGAGGGTGCCGATGCTCTCGTAGCCGGCGGCCAGCACGGAGCGGATGGCGAGGTCGCGCAGCCGCTCCCGGGTCGGGTCGTCCATCGCCGGGGACGGGCCCTCCTCGATGATCTTCTGGTGGCGGCGCTGCACGGAGCAATCGCGCTCCCCGAGGTGCACGCCGTTGCCGTGCCGGTCGATGAGCACCTGAACCTCCACGTGGCGGCTCTCCTCGATCCAGCGCTCGAAGTAGATCGAGTCGTCCCCGAACGCGGCCTGCGCCTCACTGCGTGCCAGCGGCAGGCTGGTCTCCATCTCGCGGGGCGACCGCACGAGCCGCATCCCGCGGCCGCCGCCGCCGGCGGACGGCTTGAGGAGGACCGGGTAGCCCGCGGCGCCGGCCTGCTCGAGCCCATCACGCAGGTCGGTGACGATGCCTCGGCTGCCGGGCACGGTCGGCAGCCCGTTCGCCGCCAGCATCCGGCGCACCGCGTACTTGCTGGCGAAGCGCTCGAGAACCTCCGGTCGCGGGCCGATGAAGGTCAGCTCGTGCGCGCCGCACGCCTCAGCGAAGCTCGCATCCTCGGAGAGGAAGCCATAGCCGGGATGGACGGCGTCGCAGCCGGTGATCATCGCCGCGCTTATGACCGCCGGCTGGTTCAGGTAGCTCCGACGCGCCTCGGCGGGGCCGATGCAGATCGCCTCGTCCGCCATTCTCACTGCCAGCGTCTCGCGGTCAGCCTCACTGTAGGCCACGACCGCCGGCACGCCGAGGTCGCGGCAGGCGCGCAGGAGGCGCACCGCGATCTCACCCCGGTTGGCGATGAGGATCTTGCCGAACACGTCGCCTACCCTGCCGCGCCGACGGCTTCGGCGGCATTGGCCGCGAGCAGCGCCACCGCGCCATCGAGGCTCGCACGGTCGGCGACGGCGGACGCACGGATCTGCGGGGCGATGCGCCGCAGCATCCCGACCAGGGCGCTGCCGGCGCCGAGCTCGACCGCGACGTCCACCCCGTCGTCGGCCATGCGCTCCACGCAGCGCCGCCACTCCACCGGGGAGCGCACCTGCTCGGCCAGCAGGGCGCGGATGCGTCCGGCGTCGCTGACCGGCTCCGCCGTGACGTTGCTCATCACCGGCACCTCCGCGTCGTTCCATGACTCCGCCTCGAACGCGTCGGCCAGCTGCTCGGCGACGCCGGCCATGAGCGGCGAGTGGAACGGTCCCGACACCGGCAGGCGGATGACGCGCCGCGCGCCGGCCTCGCGCAGGAGCGCCTCGGCCGCCTCGAGCGGGTCGGACAGCCCGGAGATGACGATCTGGCCGGGAGCATTGTCATTCGCGACCACCAGCTCGGTGGGCCTCCCGGCCGCCTCCACGATCGACTGGACCGCCGGCCGCTCGAGCCCGATCACCGCGGACATGCCTCCGCCGACGTCCACCGCCGCCATGAGCTCCGCCCGGCGCGCGACGAGGCGCAGCGCGGCGTCGAGCTGGAGCACTCCGGCGGCCACCAGCGCGGCGTACTCGCCCACCGAGTGGCCGGCCACCACGGTCGGCGCGGGACGCACCCGCTCCTCGAGTGCGCGCAGCGCGGCGATGGATGTCGTCAGCAGGCACGGCTGCGTCTGTCGCGTGTCATCGAGCCGCTCCTGCGGCCCGTGCCAGCAGGTCTCGCTGACGGACCACCCGAGCGCGGCGTCGGCGGCCGCGAAGGCCTGCCGTGCGGCGGCTGACGCATCGGCGAGCTCGCGTCCCATGCCGACCGCCTGCGAACCCTGGGGACTGAACAGCAGCGCAACGCTCATCGGGCGGCCTCCGTCGGCTCTAGCTCGACGACCACCTGGCCGTACTCGACCGCCTCGCCGCTCTCGGCCACGAGGTGGCGGACCGTCCCCCGTCGCGGGGCGCGGACGTCATGACGCACGCCGAGCATCTCGACGTGTCCCAGTGCATCGCCCTTCTCCACGCCGAGCCCCGGCCCCAGGCCATCGGCATACACGAAGAACCCGACCGCCGGGGACGCGACACCCATGCCGCCGGCCGGCTCCGGGACGCCGCCCGTCGTGACCGATGCTTCCCCGCCGGCGGCTGTGGTGGTCACCGCTGGATCGGCGGCCGTCCGCGCGGGCCCGGTGCCCGCGGCGCCGGTGCC
>Ga0136619_10000009_pt1 | contig 66393 bp, 62 predicted proteins | sample AntDrymUQ3532106_2_FD_104807 | JGI IMG/M metagenome (GOLD analysis project Ga0136619, IMG submission 104807) | Polar desert sand microbial communities from Dry Valleys, Antarctica - metaG UQ353 (21.06) | ecosystem: Environmental > Terrestrial > Soil > Desert | place: Antarctica: Dry Valley...
CATAATGGCGGGCGTTAAGCCAGCGCTGGTTGGCGCAGTTCAGGCTGTGTGAGGCACAAAGCTTCGATCGACCGTGTCGAGCACTTCGCTGGCGGATTGATAGCGATCCTCGGGCCGCTTGGCAAGCAAGCGGTCGACCAAGGCTTGATAAGCCGATAGTTGGGCCGGTAAACGCGGGATCGGCGCGCTGATGTGCTGGCGCAGCAAGGTGGTCCAATCCCGCGCAGTGAAGGGCTTGGCGCCGGTGAGCATTTCGTAGAGGATGGCGCCCGTGCTATAGAGATCGCTGCGGTGATCTCCCTGCCGCCCCGCGCATTGCTCGGGGCTCATGTAGTGGGGCGTGCCGAGTATGGTCTCCGTGCCCAAGACCGCCTGCTTGGGTTCTGTATCGAGCCGTGTGGAGATCCCAAAGTCGATCAACGCCAAGCCGCCGTCGCTCCGGAACATGATGTTCTGCGGTTTTAGATCGTGGTGTACGATACCGTGGGCGTGTATGTCCCGCAGTGACATCAGGATCTCGTAAAACACGGCCATCGCCTCGTGGCGTGCGAACGCTCTGCTCTTGAGACGATCCTTGAGCGCGCCGTGGCAGAAGTACTCCATCACGATGTAGGCATTCAAATCGGTGAAACCCTGATCGTAGATCTTGACCACGTAGCGGCTTTGGATGCTGGCGATCAGACCATACTCGCGTATAAACAGCGTGATGAACTGTTCATCCTCAAGCAGTTTTTCGTCCAGTACCTTCAAGGCCACCGTTGTCCCGGCCCGCAAGTGATTCGCCAGGAAGATGATGGACATGCCGCCTTTAGCGAGTTCCCTGATCACCTGGTAGCCGTCGATCTTGATGCGCGCGTGATCGCCGGAGCCGGGTGGATCCGCGACCGTCGCGCTTGGAAGGGATTCGACCCCGAGCTCGGACAGCAGCAGGGTTTTCTCCGAGGCGACGGCGGATTCGGCCGAGGCTTCGCCCGCGATTTGCCGCTGCAGCACAGCGTTAATCGCCGCGGTCAGTCGCACCCTGGACACGTCCCTCCGCGACAGGCACGCCGAGGCGCCGAGGGTCACGGCCTCTGCTTCGCTGTCCTCGGGGTCGGTCAGGGCAATGATCGGCGGGCGCTCGGGAGAGGCGGGCGTCCCACGCAACCATTCCAAACCCTCGCTATGGCTCGCGCCACAGTCGAGCAGCACGAGATCGATCCTCGGCCAAGGCGTGGGGGTTTTATCCTCCGAGCGAAGCTCCCAATCCTCTACCTCGACGTCTGGCCACTCGATTGCGAGCAGCTGCGCGAGCAGCACGCGGAAATCCTCCGCATCGGAAACAATCAAGAAGCTTGGCATCGAGGAAGACTTTCTTGGGTCAAAAAACGCCGTGGGGAGCTTGGATTCAGGTTTTGCCGTGTTATCGGCGAAGGCGTTGAATAATTCAGCCAAACCACCCCCAACGGTGCGCCGATGAACCGCCCGTGCGTGTCGTACGCTCGAGGCATCAAGCGGCGGGCCTGATGCCAACGCGTTCCGGCTCGTCGCTCTGAAGATATCGCCTTAACGCGAACAGACCGAGGGGCGTGATAAGCGCCATGAGTCCGACGAGCAACCATAAAGTTTCGCAATCGCGCGGACCTGTCTCGGGACAATAGTTCCCGAGCAGAAACCCGGAGAGCATCCCGACGAAGAACTTTGCAATGAAAAACGGCAGGAAGGAGAGCGACATGTAGGAGGCCTCTTGGCCTTGCGGAGCGATCGCGGCCGTATACTCGTAGAGCTTCGGTGACCACAGCGCCTCCCCGAGGGAGAGGAAACAGACGAACAGGAAAATACCCACGTAGCGGGGATCCACGATTCCAGGGATCCCCAGCCAGGTGTGAACGATGAGATCGCCCACCCGGCTGGTGGCGAGCGGCTCGAAGATCGCGGGCGGCACGGCGATGAAAAATACCGAAAGCGCGGCGATGAGGCTGCCGAAGCTGACCATGCGGTAGGCCGGTATCCCCTGCGTGAGCGCCCCGACCACCGGCACGAGGGCGATGATCATCACGGCGTTCAGAACCCCGAATAACTGTCCGATCGGGGCGCCGGCGCCGAGCTCGCGGATGCCGTATTTGGGAAAGGTGTAGTACATGTGGTAGAAGATGAGGCGCACGCCCACAACCAACGTTAGAAATACCAGGAAACGATAGAACGCGGGTTGCTGCCAGAGCCCGGTAAAGAGGCGCATCGCTCGTGGTAGCGCGTCGCGGTAGGCGAAGACGGGGCGAGTCTCAAGAGCGCCGCTCCCGGCGCCCGCATCGGTGACCTCGATATCATCCCGAAGACTAAGATATACCGCGATTAAGCCGATGCCGGACAAGACCACGCTTACGAGGAACAGCGTGCGATAGGTGCTCAGCGTGGCCTCGAGCAGTGGGAGCTTATAGTTGCCGTATTCGCCGAGTTGCTGCCGTACCGCGTCGAAGATCCAGCCGGCGCCCGCGAACCCGACGTTCATCGCCGTATAGAATACCGAAAAGGCCATCGAGCGCTGGCGCGCCGTAGAGAAGCGCTTAACCGCGGCGACCATAACCGGTGTCAATAAGGCCTCACTCAATGCCAGCGGCATGAGTCCGAGCGGGAGCGCGAGCCACGCTACCGTGGTAGAGGTCATGATCGCTCGTGAGAGCATGCTAATAGCGAAACCAAGCAGCAGGGCCCGGCGCAGACCGACGGCATCGACAAAGGATCCAACCAGCACCGTGAAAAGCGTCATGAGCGACGACCAGGCCGCGATGAGAAATCCTGCTTCCGTATCACTATAGCCTAGGTCCGCGGAGAGCCAGAGCACCAGCGTCATGTTCATCACGCTGTAGGCGAGGATCGCCAGCACCTTGCTTGCGAAGATAACCCATAGCTCCGGGACGGCGCTGCCCAATACGGTGAACTTTGCGAGGAAGGCGCTCATGTATTTCTGATCGGCTGTCTGAAATGCGCCTTTCAGGCTTAGACGGCCGTGCGGAAAATTACCTCGACGCGCAGACCCGGCGTGTTATCGCTGAGCCTCAGTTCCGCCTCGTGCAGTTGTGCGACCGCCGCGACGAGGCTCAAACCTAAGCCGCTGCCAGGGGTCGTGCGGCTGGCTTCGAGGCGCACGAAACGCTGTAGAACGCGCTCACGGTCCTCGGGGGACACGCCCGGCCCCGTGTCCGCTACGGTGACCGTGGCGCGTGGCCCCACGGCCGAAACTGTCAGGCCGATAGCGCCGCCTTGCGGCGTATACTTAATCGCGTTGTCGATGAGATTGGCGACGGCATGGGAGAGTAACTCGCGGTGTCCCAAGATATGGATATTCGCCGTGGCATCCATAATTAAGCATAACCCTCGCTCTTCTGCTAGAGGCTGATATAAGTCCGCAACGTCGCGGGCAACGGCAGACAGATCGACCCGCTCCATTTCAATTGCAAGCGTGCCCGCCTCGGCCTGAGCAATATGCAGCAAAGTGTTCACGGTGTGATGCAGCCGCTCGGTTTCCGTCAAGGCCGTGTCGAGAGCCTGCCGATAGGAATCGATGCTAGGAGGATTGCTAAAAGTCAGTTCGACGTGGCTGCGAAGGCGCGTGATGGGCCCCCGCAGATCATGCGCCACGCTGTCGATGACCGTTCGCATTCCCTTGCTCAAGTGCTCGATTTGATTGAGCATTTGATTGACACTCTCCGCTACGCGATCGAATTCATCGCCGATTCCTTGCATCGGTAAGCGCTGGCTCAGATCGCCTCGAATGATGCTATGGGTGGTACGGGCGATGGCGTCGACACGCCCGAGAATATTGCGGCCGGTTAGGATGCCCCCGATGCCGCTGAGCACGACGAATATCGCGAGCGAGGCGACGAGGAATACCGTAAGCGTACCTTGAAAATCGACCCGATCTTCGATATCCCGGCCGACGAGCAAGCGATGGTTGTCGGCGAGATCGAAGATCTTCGCGCGCGCCGCGTGCATTACGGGACCCGACGCTTCCGGGATCTCGACGCCAAACTGGATCCATTCGTCCGCCTGGGAGTCAACCGTGGGCCAGAGGGCGAGATTCCCCGCCACCGGCCGATGGTAAAGATCGATCAGCAGGTACAGATCCCCAGTCTGAGTATCGCCATTCAAGCGTTCGGTGATGACCCGTGCCAATCCACTGAGCCCCAGCCGTGCGTACTGCTCCGCCAGCCCGCGGTAATCGGCTTCGATCGTGGCGTTTGTTTCTCGATCGATGAACGCCACTGTCGCGTTATGAATGAACAGGAGCAGCACGCCGGCCGATGCCGCGAAGGCGGCCATGTTGGCGACCGACAGCCGGAACAGTGTGGTCTGGAGTAGCCTAAGCGTCTTCACGCAAGGAATAACCCGCGCCCCGGATCGTGTGCAACAGCGGTGTCGCGAAGCCTTTGTCTATTTTTTGGCGCAGGCGGCTGATATGTACGTCAATGACGTTTGTTTGCGGGTCGAAGTGGTAGTCCCAGACGCCATCCAAGAGCATCGTTCGTGTCACGACCTGACCCGCGTGACGCAGCAAATACTCGAGGAGGCGGAATTCGCGCGCTTGTAAATCGATCCTGCGACCCGCGCGCGTGACGGTGCGCGTCAGCAGATCCATTTCCAAGTCCGCGAATCCCAGCTTGGTCGTAGGCGCCGCGGAGTGACCGCGCCTAAGCAGCGCCTCGACGCGCGCGAGCAACTCCGAAAACGCATAAGGTTTGGTCATGTAATCATCGCCGCCCGCACGCAAGCCGCGCACACGGTCATCGATCTGCGCCAGCGCGCTGAGGATGAGGACGGGCACTTTGTTTCCTTGTGCCCGTAGTGCTTCAATTACCGCGAGACCGTTTAAACCCGGTAGCATACGATCGACGATCAGCAAATCGAAGTCTTCGCTCGTCGCCAAGAACAGGCCGTCGCGCCCCTCGGATGCGTGTTCGATGGTATAGCCGCCTTCACGCAAGCCTTTCGTCAGGTACGCCGCGGTGTCGCGATCGTCTTCGATGAGGAGAATGCGCATAGCAAGACCAGCTTGGCGTTTGGTATTATGATCGCGAAGCCCGTTAGTTTACCGGCGCTAATGTATGGTGTTCCTGTAGGTTGCCACCCTTTGGCGAGAACGGGCGTTAGGTGCGGGGGCAAGATTACAAAAATTTAATCAATCGTTAATCTACAGGAAAGGGCGAGAGTATTATATTGCTCCCAGCCTCGTAGTTTTGAATATCTCCTGTATCGGGAGGCCGGGCAACCGGTCTCCCGATTTTTTTTGGTCGTTGCCCGAACGCGCCGCCTTACGATTTCCCAGTTTTCGTTCCGTTGAGGCCCGCTTCCGCCATCGCCACCGCGCGAAAAATGGCGCGGCCTTTATTGAGGGTTTCCTTCCATTCCAGGGCCGGTTGCGAATCGGCGACAATTCCAGCACCGGCTTGGACGTGCAACATGCCATTTTTGATCAATGCAGTACGTATCGCGATCGCTAGATCCATGTTACCGCTCCAGGATAAGTAGCCGACGGCCCCCGCATAGACCCCACGCTTCACCGGTTCTAGCTCGTCGATGATTTCCATCGCTCTTACCTTGGGTGCGCCGCTCACGGTGCCGGCAGGAAAGGTCGCCCGCAGTACGTCAATGGGGCTTTCGTGGTTGCCAAGCCGGCCGGTGACGTTTGATACGATATGCATGACGTGCGAATAGCGTTCGATCATCATTCGATCCGTGACCTGCACGGTCCCGATCCGTGCCACTCGTCCGATGTCATTGCGCCCGAGGTCGATGAGCATCAGGTGCTCCGCAAGCTCCTTAGGATCGCGCAGGAGTTCCTGCTCGAGCGCGAGATCTTCCTCTGAATCGCGGCCGCGGCGCCGGGTCCCGGCGATCGGCCGGACCGTGACGATACCCTCATCCAAGCGCACAAGGATCTCTGGCGAGGATCCGACAATAAAGAAATCGCCGAGGTTTAAATAATAGAGGTAGGGGGAAGGATTGAGGCAGCGCAGGGCGCGGTAGAGATCAGTGGCGCGGGAGTGAAAATGCACCGACAGGCGCTGAGACAAGACCACCTGCATCACGTCACCTTCGAGGATATAGTCCTTGATTCGATGGACGGCGGCCTCAAATTTATCGCGTTCAAAGCTTGAAAGAAAATCCCCTTCGAGCACGGTTCTTGGCGCCGCTGGAAGGCTCGAACTCATCTGGCCTTCGGTTAAACCGCGGACGTGCTCATCAATGCGTTCTTGAGCGCGTTCGAGGGCGAGCGGTTGCGATGGATCGGCATGGACGATCAGAGAGAGTTTGCCGCGCAGGTTATCGAAAACCAAAATCTCCTCGGATACCATCAAGAATATATCCGGGCAATCGAGCGGATCGGGCTTGCGCGTGTTGCCGATGCGCCGCTCGACATAACGCACGGTGTCATAGCCGAAGTAGCCGACGAGCCCGCCGCTGAATCGCGGTAGGCCGTGGACTTGTGGCACGCGAAAGCGCGCGCGAAATTGGTCGATCCATCCCAGGGGGTCCGCGGTGATCGTCTGCTCCACCACTTCGCCGTCCGTTTCCACCTTCACTCCATGACCATTCACGCGCACTACCGTCCGCGCCGGCAGCCCGATGAAGGAGTAACGGCCCCATTGTTCGCCGCCTTGCACGGATTCAAATAGATAGGAATGCAGTCTATCCCCAAGCTTAAAGTAAGCGCTGAGCGGGGTATGCAAATCCGCGAGGATCTCTCGCATCACGGGGATGCGCGTATAGCCGTCCTTTGCTAAGCGGGCAAAATCGTTGGGATCCATCCTTCGCAAGCTGCTGTTAGATTAATGCTACGAGCTCGGCCAACGAGTCAACGATGGCATCGGGTCGAGTGTCCGCAATGTCTTCGCCGTTATTGTATCCGTAGCGCACACAGACCACCGAAAACCCGGCGGCACGGGCGGCTGTTACGTCGTTGACCGAATCCCCGACCATTAGACTCCTTTCCGCGACGACCCCGGTTGCGCTTGCGACGTGTAAAAGAGGCAGTGGGTCGGGTTTTTTGGCGGCCAAGCTGTCGCCGGCAACCACGACAGCGAAATTCTCGAAGATCCCCAATGATTTCAGAAGTGGTTGCGTGAACCGCTCGCGCTTATTGGTGACACAACCAAGCTTGCGGTTCGTTGCGAGGAGATAATCGAGCCCTTCGCGGACGCCTGGGTACAGGCGGCTTCGCCGGCATGTGTTCTGCCCATAAATATCCGAGAAGAGCGCAACAGCAGTTTGGAAAAGTGCTTCCTCGGGTTCGCCATAGAGATCTCCCGTGAGTGCGCGTTTAACCAAGCGTTCCGCCCCGCTCCCGATCCAGGTCCTTACCCGATCCTCGCCTTGCGGCGAGAGGCCCAACTGGATCAGCATCGTGTCGATGCTGTAAGCGAGGTCGGGGGCGCTATCGACCAGCGTACCGTCAAGATCCAGCACCACCAGTTCCGGTTTCCGCAAAGACACCCGCACTACACCCGAGCCGTCATCGCCAGCTGCGCGCGCATAGTCTGTATCGTGATGCCACAATCATTGCTCCCGAATATATGCAGCCGTAAATGTCCACCGCATCCTGCCGATACATCTCAGGCAGGCGCCGGGTCCCGATCCCCCTCCCCGCGATCCGGCCCTGTACACCCTCGAAGGGATGCGAGGGTGTTTTTTTATCAGTGCTCGGGCAACGGTTCGCCGCGAGGGTCGCTTGGATCCGCCGTCAGTACGTTTGGCTGGGGGACTAGGATTCGAACCTAGGTTGACGGAGTCAGAGTCCGTAGTCCTACCGCTAGACGATCCCCCAGGGGGAGCCCGGAGCTTAACGCTTCGAGTACTGCGGCCGTTTACGCGCTTTATGCAGCCCAACCTTTTTGCGCTCGACCTCGCGCGCGTCGCGGGTGACGAAACCAGCGCGGCGCAGGGGACTCTTGAGGTTATCGTCGTATTCGATGAGCGCTCGCGTGATGCCATGGCGGATCGCCCCTGCTTGCCCCGACGAGCCGCCGCCTTTCACGGTAATGAAGAGGTCGAATTTCCCGTCCAAGTTCGCCGTTTGCAAGGGTTGGTGGACAATCATGCGCGACGTTTCGCGCCCAAAATAATTGTCCAAGGTACGCTTGTTGATCGTAATCTGCCCGTTGCCGGACTTAACGAATACTCGCGCGGTCGCGCTTTTGCGGCGGCCGGTGCCGCGATAGATCTGAGCTGACATCGTTACAGTTCCAGGATCAGAGGTTGCTGGGCGCTGTGCTTGTGCTTGGGCCCCGGGTACACTTTCAGTTTGCGAAAAATCTGGCGTCCGAGCGGGCCCTTCGGAAGCATGCCCTTGACCGCGCGCTCGATGACACGGTGCGGCGCCCGCCGGCGGAGCTTGTCGAAGCTCGTCGACTTGAGACCACCAGTGTAACCGGAATGGTTATAGTAGATTTTTCCCTGGGGCTTGTTTCCCGTGACCTGTATCTTTTCGGCATTGACTACAATGATGTAGTCGCCGGTGTCCATGTGCGGTGTATATATGGGTTTATGCTTACCTCGCAGCCGTTTGGCAATCTCGCTTGCGAGACGCCCCAACACCTTGCCCTGGGCGTCGACGACGTACCAGTTGCGTTCTATGTCCACAGGCGTAGCGCTGAAGGTCTTCATAAGTTTATTGCTTTCAAAAGCAATCGATCGTAGTTTTTGCTTTTATTGCTGTCAATAACAACCAGCTTACGATAGCCGCGAGGCTAAGAACGGGCCGGCCGCAACGGGCATGACGATGCGTTGGACCATTGGAGGAAGACTGGCGCTCGGAATGGGCGCCATCATCGCTCTATTCCTGATGAGCGACCTTGTCGTCTACTGGTACGCCCATGAGTTCAGCGCGCTGGGTTCGGGCTTCCGCCTCTGCGCGTTGCTGGCCGGCGTTACCGCTGGATTCCTGACCCTGCGCAGCGTGACCCTGCGGGTACGCTCGCTCCTCGCCGCGACGCAGGCGCAGGCGGCCGGCCACTTATCGCGACGGGTATTACCGGAGTCCGGCGACGAGCTCGGGCGGTTGGCAATCGCTTTTAATCAAATGGCAGAGGTTCTTGAGCGCAACGCCGTTTCCCGGACTTATCTCGATAATGTGATCCGTTCGCTGTCCGAATCGCTGATCGTGGTCTCGCCCACGGGCGTCATAGAAACGGTCAATCCCGCAAGCTGCTCGCTCTTGGGCTATCCGGAGCGCGATTTGACGGGCTCTTCGATTCAGCGCGTCCTGGGCCTAAACGATACCGCGCTCACACTGGAGTTCCTGTTTACCGGCGTGACCGAGCAGGAGACCTATTATTATCGTCGGGATGGACAACGCATCCCGGTGTTGTTCTCCGCCGCTCCCTTGCGTGCTCGCGACGGCAGCCTGCAGGGCGCGGTATGCATCGCCCTGGATATCGTTGAGCGGCGGCGCACCCAGCGGGCGCTCGCCGCATCCCGGGCGCAATTGCGCAACCTGGTGCAGTATCTCAATCTCAGCCGTGAGGAAGAACGTACTCAAATCGCGCGCGAGCTCCACGACCAACTTGGACAGTCGCTGACCGGGATCAAGATGGACATCGCCTGGATACAGCGCCGGATCGAAGATCACGAGGCCAGTGACCAACGGATAGCGCAGCGTCTCAACGCCATGTCCCGGCACGTCGACGCGACCGTGAGCCTGGTGCGCCGCGTCGCCACCGAGCTGCGACCGGCAGTGCTCGACAACCTCGGTCTGGTTCCGGCCCTCGATCTGCTGCTCCGGCAGTTCAACGAACGCACGGGGATCGGCGTCGAGCCGAGCCTGGACCCGGCGGTCAATCTGACTCCCGCCCAGGCCACCGCGCTCTATCGCATCGCCCAGGAAGCCCTAACCAACGTCGCCCGCCATGCCCAAGCACGCTGCGTCCAGCTGCGGATGGGCCACTCGGAGGGCAACGCGCGACTCGAGGTCCAGGACGACGGGCGCGGGATTGAACCCTCTGACCGCGAGCCGCGGCGCTCACTGGGGCTGCTCGGGATCGAGGAGCGCGCCCGGGAGCTCGGCGGGGCGCTTACCATCGGCGGTCCGCCGGGGACGACATTAACCGTTACCTTTCCAATTAGACCCTCGCCGTAGCGGCAGCGGCTCACGCGAATGCTCGCTCCCTTTATTAATCCGCCAACGCCGCGCCGAAAGCGCGCGCGGCCGGCGCACGGTGGTTGGGATGAGCAGCGATGATGAAGTTTTTGATCGCTGATGACCATCCTTTGATGCGTCGCGGGATCCGCGACCTGCTCCGGGAGGCGTTCCCGGATTTAGATGTAGGGGAGGGCCGCCACCGGCCAGGAGGTCGAACAGCTCGTGCGAACCGGGCTCTGGGATCTGGTGCTGCTCGACGTATCCATGCCGGGAAATGACGGATTGGAAACGCTGGTGAGGGTCAAGCGGGCGCTCCCGGCGGTCCCGGTGTTTGTGCTCAGCATGCACGCCGAGGAGCAGTTTGCGGTGCGCGCGCTCAAAGCCGGGGCCGCGGGCTATCTCACCAAAGATCGGGCTCCCGAGGAGTTGGTGACGGCGGTTAAGCGGGTTCTCGCGGGCGGCCGCTATGTCACGCAATCTTTGGCGGAACGGCTTATTACCGAGATCTCCGGTGGTGCGGAAGCAGCGCCCCACGAGCGCTTGTCGCAACAGGAGTACCGGGTGATGTGCCTGATCGCCGCCGGAAATACCGTTAGCGAGATCGCGGAACTGATGCATCTCAGCGTCAAAACCGTCAGCACTTACCGGGTGCGCATCCTTGAAAAACTGCGTCTACGGACCAGCGCCGAGTTAACTTATTACTGCGTGAAGCACGGCTTGGTCGCGTAACCGTGTTTCCCTGGTCCGCATTAAGGGCGCAGCGTAGGACAAACGCGGACCCTTGCCGTACGTTGACTTACGCGAAATTCGAACTCCCACCGACAGACGTTGTGACCGGCCGCGCGTAGTCTTGCGCTGCGTTGACATTCGTTTAGTAGCTTGCTGGTCGAACAGCGATGGGTATGCGAGCTAGGTGGCAATGGAGAGGCGCCGTTTAGCAGCCCCGTTGAGATGACAGGGGGCGCACGCCCCCCGCAAGGGCAAGGTTCGTTGAATGCCTTGCGATTCGTGGGAGGGGGAATCGACACGCGCGTGGTTTTGCCGCTTGCTTCGTGCTTTACAGCGTGCGTCGTTGTTCTTTGCACACGAATGTCAACGCCTCCTAATCCTTTGTCTTGACCCTTGATGCGGTGGCGAAGCATCGGACCCGGGCCTAGCAAACGCCGCCTGCCCGGCCGACGCATCAAGGGGCCTTTTGTGCCCCGCGAAACGCCAAGCCGCGTGATTCGTATGCTAGAATCCTGGTGGACCTCACCTACTCTCGACAATAATGGAAGGCCGCAAGTATTCTTTTCTCGATAGCGTTCTGATCAATCTCGATAAGGGGATAAGAACCGTCTTTAGCGTCCAGGATAGCTCGATGGCGCCGGTGCCCGGCACCGATTTACGCGATCTCGATTCCTCGAAAGAGCACCGCCTCCGCTCGGAAGGACTCATGCGCGTAAACCACGCGGGCGAGGTGGCTGCACAGGCCTTGTACCATGGCCAGTCGCTTGCGGCCCGCGATCCGGCGGTACGGGAGACGATGGCAAAATCGGCCAGCGAAGAAAACGATCACCTCTATTGGTGCGACGAGCGCTTGCGTGAGCTTGGGGGACGTACGAGCTTATTGAATCCGTTTTGGTATTTTGGATCCTTTATGTTCGGTGTCACCGCCGGTATTGCGGGTGACCGGTGGAGCCTCGGATTCATCGCCGAGACCGAGCGCCAAGTCGTTCGGCACTTGGAAGAGCACCTGAACGAGTTGCCGCCCGACGACGCTCGCAGCCGCGCGATCCTGCAGCGGATGAAAAGGGATGAAGCACACCATGCCACGGTCGCCATCGAGACGGGCGCCGCAGGTCTGCCTGAAGTCATCAAAATACTTATGAGGGCCGCCTCGAAGGTGATGACCACCGTGGCCTATCGGCTCTAAACGTAGCGAAGGATTCTCCGTTCGTCGGGCTGCACGTGCTGCCCTTGAAATACCGAACAGCGGCCCTCCGCCAAGCGGTCGCGTGCAACCGCGCAAAATCGCCGTGCAGGGTTAAGCTCCCAGCGTTGAGTGTTTGGCGGGGCTTTTCCCCGCCTTTTTTCCGATCGCCGGCGCTGCGTCGAGCGTGGCGCGCGCGCACTGAAATACTTGGTGAAACATCTCGCGGGTGAGGCGCCCGGTGAAGGTGTTTCGCTGGCTCGGGTGGTAGGAGCATATGAGCGTCAAGCCGGCGATGCCGTGGCAGCGAGCATGGCCGAATGCCGGGACGGGTGATGGTACCGGAAGCCCCAGCGCTCGGCGTGCGTTGAGATAAGCGTTGAACGCGCTGCGGCCGAGTACGATGACCGCGCGTAAGTGTTCCAGCCGCTGCAGCTCTTGCAACAAGTACGGCCGGCAGGCGGTGAACTCTTCGCCCAAGGGTTTGTTTGCGGGCGGTGCGCAGTGGATGGCGGCCGTGATGTAACAGTCGTGCAGCGCGAGGCCGTCGTCGGCGTGCGTTGAGGTCGGCCGATTGGCGAAGCCCGCACCGTAAAGCGCTTCATAGAGCCAATCGCCGCTGCGATCGCCGGTGAACATGCGTCCAGTCCTATTACCACCGTGTGCGGCCGAAGCGAGTCCAATGACCAAGAGGCGCGCGTCCGAATCACCGAAGCTCGGTACCGGCCGGCCCCAGTAATCGTTTGTTCGGAAGCGCTTGACCTTGGTGCGGGCGATCCGCTCGCGGTAGGCGACCAGGCGCGGACAGCGCCGGCACTCGATCAAGCGCTGGTTAAACTCGAGGTGCCAGGCCGAGTCTGACATGGTAGGCCGCCATACCGTCTATACTATCATGAGCTTACAGAGCTGGCTCAGCGGCGGAGATGAGCCTGAGATCGGTATCGGTCATCGCCAAGGCATTGTGTTTACAACACCTGGAGTTATAAGGGCAAACTGCAAACTGGTGCTATACTTGGGCGGTAACCGCGGCATGATCCAGCAAGGGGCGAGAACATGAAGAGCCAAACAGCATGCGTTGTTTTGTCCGGCGTACTATGCGTCGTCATACCGGCGCAGGCGCGCATGTACCAGTGGATCAACCCAAGCTCGGGGAATACGCAACTTTCCGGGAACCCCCCCACCTGGTATCGGAGTCTCCAGGGTGGGCCGCGCGTACTCGTCTTTGAGAGGGGCAAGGCCATCGATGACACGGCCATCGTTGTGCCGGAAGGTACGCGGGATGAGCTTCGAAGCCAAGCATTTCAAGCGCAGGAGTCTACGCGCGCCGCTACGACTGCTCTTGAGGTTTCGGTTGAGGGAGAAGCCCAGACCGCGGCAGCCGATTCAACCGCCGCCGAGGCTGGGAGTTCGGAACAGGACGCACGAAAATCGGCATCGGGTGATCTCACGGAGGTGGATGCCGATACAGTAGGGCGTTTGAAAGACATCATCTCAGCCTGGGACCGTATGAAATTGGAGCAAGCGAAAGAGCTCGTTCGCGGCGCGGCTCCGAACGAACCGAATACGCCGCCGCAAGCGCCCTAAGTGGGCGCTTGGCAGCGGTAGATCGCATCATAGGTGGTCTCGGCGTAAGCCACCGTCGCGGTTAGGGGGAGTATGGCCGGTCGCGGCGCGCCTTGGCGCGGCGGCAGCCACGGGGTCCTGAGCCTCGATGTGGCGCCGCGCGAGCTTGCGCACGGGTTTGCGAACGCCTACTTGTCAAAAGCGCGCTCCACTGTAACCCGCTTTAGGCCATCGGGGTGAAACGTATGGGGTTTAGCGGGATCGATTGCTGTACAATCTCAAATTCATAATCGAACAAGAGGAAAAAGCTGGAAAGGCCGTGTTACACGCATCCGTAGCGACGTTTGCACGAAAGTTGGCCAATAAGCGACCGAGGAGACCCGGAGCGGGCCCATTTCACTCGGTTCCGGATCGCGGGTTCGGGGCCATTGGTTGCACGTAGGCGGGAGGCCGCTTATTTTATAAACGGCGGTAGCGGATCCCGTGGGACAGGTCGACTAGGATTCGGTACGAACAACGCCACTGACTCGGGAAACCGGTGAGGCGGGAGATTAGGCATCATGAAGCGTATACGACTTGTTGTTTCTTTGATCTGTTTCGCGTGGTGCGCGTTAGCACTCGCGGCCGTCGCGAAAGACGCTGCAGAGCTCGTGAAACGCACGGCGGACCAGGTCACGGCGCGAGTTAAAAACGAGCGTGCCGTACTGCGAAAGGATTCGGTGCGATTGCACCAGCTTGTCGATGAACTGATCATTCCGCACTTTGACTTTGCGCGTATGTCCCAGTGGGTGCTGGGCAAGCATTGGCGCAGCGCCGATGCGGCGCAGCGGTCACGTTTCGTAGAGGAGTTTCGCAAACTGCTGGTGAAAACCTATGCGACGGCGCTCCTCGAGTATGCCGATCGTGAAACACGCTATTTCCCGGTGCGGGCGGAATCGGATGCCACGCTGGTTACCGTGCGCACTGAAATAGAACAGCCTGGCAGCGCCGTAGTTCCCATTAATTACCGCATGCATGTCAAAGACAACGCCTGGAAAGTATTCGACGTTTCTGTGGACGGGGTAAGCTTGGTGGCGACCTATCGCGCATCGTTCGCCTCCGAGATCCGTAAATCGGGGATCGATAGCCTCATCAAGAGCCTTGAAACGAAGAACGAAAAAAAGTAGCTCCAACGACGGGATAGCGCTCGCACACGAGGCTAAAGGAAGTTGGTCCCTGGCGGGAGACGTTGACATCGGGACGGTTCCAAGCATCCTCGATCGAGGAGCCGGGATGTTCACCGATTCTTCGGTTGTTGTGGACTTAAAAGCGGTGGTAAGGATCGACAGCGCCGGGCTTGCGCTGTTAGTAAATTGGGCCCGGGAAGGCCGCCGGCACAAGGTAGCAGTTCGATTTCAAAACATCCCGGCCCGCATGCTGGCGATCGCCAAGATCTGTGGGGTGGACAAGGTATTGCCCGCCGAGGCGTTCTGTGAGGCCGAAGTACGCGGTCGGGACAGCGTACGCGTAGTTGCAACGTGACGCCACAGCGAATCAAAGCGCTTATCGAGTCGGCGATCCCTCACACGCAAGCGATCGTGGACGGTGATGGCCGGCACTTTCAAGCGTGCATTATCAGTCCAGCCTTCGGAGGCCTTGCGGCACTGCAACGCCACCGCTTAGTGTATGCCGGTCTCGGGGGCAAAATGGAAACGGAAATCCACGCATTATCGATGCGCACTTACACACCCGAGGAGTGGGCAGCCTCGAGGCCGCCGTAGCGTCGGGGGTCTCACCCTGCCGTCTCGGTTGAATGGGGCGTCACGATGCGCACTAGTAGCGAGCACATCCCAAGCACCATGCGCTGACATGGATAAGCTCATTATCACGGGAGGCGTGCCGCTGCAAGGAGAGATCCGCGTCTCGGGCGCGAAGAACGCCGCGCTTCCAATCCTTGCGGCGACCTTGCTCGCGGACAGCCCCGTCACGGTGGGCAATGTTCCCCACCTCCGCGACATCACCACGACCATGGAGTTGCTGGGCCGCATGGGGGTCGAGCTCATGGTCGATGAGCACATGAACATCGAGGTGGATGCCACCACCATCAAGGAGTTTTTCGCTCCTTATGAATTGGTCCGCACCATGCGTTCATCTATTTTGGTCCTGGGGCCGCTGCTGACGCGTTACGGCCGCGCCGATGTCTCCTTGCCGGGCGGTTGCGCGATTGGCTCTCGGCCGGTCAATATACACCTTCACGGCTTGAGCGCCATGGGAGCGCAGATTTCGGTGGAAGGCGGCTATGTTCGTGCCAGTGCTGAACGGCTCAAGGGCGTGCACCTCATGCTGGACATGGTGACCGTAACCGGCACCGAAAATTTGATGATGGCGGCGACGCTGGCGCAGGGGACCACCGTGATCGGTAACGCGGCGCGCGAGCCGGAGGTGGTGGACTTAGCGAACTGTCTCATCGGAATGGGGGCCAGGATTGACGGCGCAGGCACCGATACTATTGTCATAGAAGGTGTGGAAAGCCTCCATGGCACCAAGCACAATATCATGCCCGACCGCATCGAAACGGGCACCTACCTCGCTGCGGCGGCGATGACGGGAGGGCGGGTGAAACTGAAAAACACCCGCCCGCATTTGCTCGAAGCCGTGTTGACGAAATTGGCCGAGGCCGGGGCGGACATCGAGACCGGTCCCGATTGGATAACGCTTGGCATGGCCAACGGGAAACCAAAGGCTGTCGATATCTACACATCACCGTATCCAGGGTTCCCGACGGACATGCAGGCGCAGTTTACGGCAATGAATTGCGTTGCCGAAGGCACCGCGACCATCACGGAGTCGGTATTCGAGAATCGCTTCATGCACGTGCTGGAGCTCCAGCGCATGGGTGCAAACATCCGCTTGGAGGGCAATACCGCAATTACCTGCGGCGTTAAGGAGCTTGCGAGCGCACCCGTCATGGCAACCGATCTGCGGGCTTCCGCGAGTCTCGTGCTTGCCGGTTTGGTGGCCCGGGGAGAAACCGTGGTGGACCGGATCTACCACATAGACAGGGGCTACGAGACCATCGAGGAGAAGCTGGCTCAACTCGGGGCTCGCATCCGTCGCGTACCGAATTAAGAAGCGGTGGCACTTCCAGTGGCTGAAATGAGGCCTCAAGCCGGACGCGTTCGGGGGCTCGATCGGGGATCGACGTTGGCCATCGCGGTGTCGAAGGGCCGCATCCTCTCGGAGTTCCGCATCCTCCTCGATCGCATAGGAATCAAACCCGCCGAGGACCCGGAGACCTCGCGCAGTCTCGTGATCCCGCTCAAGGATCGGGGGCTACGCTTGGTGATCGTCCGCGCCGCGGACGTGCCCACGTACGTCGATTACGGCGCCGCCGATTTCGGCGTCGCCGGAAAGGACGTGTTGCTGGAATACCGGGGCGAGGGATTCTATGAGCCGCTGGACCTCGATATCGCCCGCTGCAAGCTCGTGGTCGCGGGGAAGGCCGAACCTCTGCCGCGCGCCGGACGGCTGCGCGTCGCGACGAAGTACGTGCAGACGACGCGCCGGCATTTCGCGCAGAAGGGAGACCAGGTCGAGGTTATACATCTTTACGGATCGATGGAGCTCGCGCCCTTGGTTGGATTGGCCGACTGCATCGTGGACCTAATGGATACCGGCAACACGCTCAAGGCAAACGGATTGGTGGTGCTGGAGACGATTGCGGAGGTCAGTGCGCGGCTGATAATCAACAAAGCCGCGATGAAGGTAAAAAACGCCTCGGTGAAGGCGCTCATCGCGGAGCTGGCGGAAGCGGTGGATCAGACCGCGACGGATCGCAAGCCGGAGCGCTAGCGAGTTTTGCTAATGAAGATTCGAGGCCTAGACACGGCAGACCCGCAGTTTGACGATGAGCTTAGCGCTCTCTTAGGCCACGATAGTTCAACCGACCGCGAGATCGTCGAGAGCGTGCGCGCGATCGTCGACGATGTGCGCCAGCGTGGCGATGCCGCGCTCATCGAATACACCGTGAAGTTCGACCGCCGCCCGGTGGCTGGCCCGAGCGATCTGGCGCTCTCCGACGAGCGGCTACGCAAGGCGCTCGTGTCCTGTGAGTCGCCCGTACGGGATGCCCTGGAGACCGCAGCCGACCGCATTCGCCGCTACCACGAGCGGCAACAACAGGCTTCTTGGAGCTATCGGGAGGACGATGGAACGGTGTTGGGGCAGCGACTGACAGCGATGGATCGGGCCGGCGTTTATGTGCCCGGCGGCAAGGCGGCCTATCCCTCGTCGGTTCTGATGAACGTCATTCCCGCCAAGGTCGCGGGCGTAAACGAGATCGTCATGGTGGTGCCCGCGCCCGAGGGCAAACTCGAACCGATCGTACTCGCTGCGGCGGCCATTGCGGGGGTCGATCGGGTGTTCACGGTGGGCGGGGCGCAGGCGATCGCGGCGCTCGCCTATGGGACCGAGACCATCCCACGTGTCGATAAGATCGTCGGGCCGGGGAATAGTTATGTCGCTGCGGCCAAGGTGGCGGTGTTCGGCGCGGTTGGGATCGACATGATCGCCGGGCCCTCGGAAGTGCTCATCGTCGCCGACGGCGCGGCGCCCCCCGAGTGGATGGCGATGGACCTTTTCGCGCAGGCCGAACATGACGAACAAGCCCAGGCATTGTTGCTCTCTCCCGATGCGTCGTATTTGCAAGCGGTCGCGGCGAGCATCGAGCGTGAGCTCCCGGCGATGGAGCGCGCTTCGATTATCGAGGCGGCCTTGTCCTCCCGAGGGGCTTTGATCAAGGTGCGGGACATCGAGGAAGCGATTGATCTCGCCAACCGTATCGCGCCGGAACATCTTGAACTGGCGCTGACGGATGCAGAGCAATGGGTACCGAAGATCAAGCACGCGGGGGCGATTTTCGTCGGGCCCTACGCCGCGGAGGCGCTTGGGGACTACTGCGCGGGCCCCAACCACGTGTTGCCGACCGGCCGCACGGCGCGCTTCTCCTCGCCGCTGGGCGTCTACGATTTTCAGAAGCGGTCCTCGTTGATCATGTGCCCGGCGCCGGCGGCAAGCAAGCTAGGCCGCACGGCCGCCATATTAGCGCGTGCCGAAGGGCTTACCGCGCACGCCCGTTCGGCCGAGTACCGCATCCTGCCCGGACGCTGATGAAGCGTTACACCGAGCAAGCACCGGGAGTGATGAACCCGGCGCGGATCGACGACTGGGTCCGCCCCGAGGTGCGGGAGCTTGCGGCGTATGCCGTCCCCGAGGCCCACGGATGCATCAAGCTCGATGCCATGGAGAACCCTTACTCCTGGCCCGAGGAGCTCGCCGGCGCGTGGCTGGAGGTTCTCCGCCATGTCCTGCTGAACCGCTATCCCGACGGTGAAGCCCGCAACTTGAAGGATCGCCTCGCGACCTATCTGGAACTGCCCTCGGGATTGGATCTGCTGCTCGGTAACGGTTCCGATGAGCTTATCCAAATGGTTGGGTTAACCGTGGGAGGGCCGGGCCGGTGCTTGGTAGCGCCCGAACCCACATTTGCCATGTATCGGCGGATCGCCAAGATCACGGGCCTCGAATATGTGGGAGTGCCTTTGAAAAGCTTGAATTTTGATCTCGATGGCGCGGCGATGCTCAGCGCGATCCAAGGTCGTCAGCCGGTCGTGGTCGCTTTGAGCTATCCCAACAACCCCACCGGAAATCTTTTCGATCGCGGGCTCATCGCGGAGATCATTGCCGCAAGCCCCGGTTTAGTATTGATCGATGAGGCCTACTTTAGTTTCGCTTGCGGGACCTGGATTGATGAGCTATCGCGTCACCCGCGAGTACTGATACTCCGCACCCTTTCTAAGATCGGACTAGCGGGCCTACGCATCGGCATGCTGATCGGAGCGCCGGAATGGCTTGCCGAGATCAATAAAACCCGGTTGCCATACAACATGAATTCTCTATCACAAGCGAGCGGCGCGTTCATGCTCACACACGCCGAGGTGTTCGCGGCCCAGATCGCGCAGATTTGTTTGGAACGTCAGGTGCTCTATCAAGCGCTCGCTGCGATGCGAGGCCTGCAGGTGTGGCCCAGCCGCACGAATTTCCTGCTCCTACGCATACCCGGCCGGGCCGATCGGGTATTCAATGGGCTTAGACACCAGAACATTCTTGTAAAAAATTTAAATGGGCAGCATCCACTCCTCGCGGACTGCCTGCGGGTGACGGTCGGTCGGCATGAGGAAAACGAGGCGTTTTGTGCAGCATTGACAATGCACCTCTGCGAATAGACAAACTTTGTGAAACCCCACAACCGCGTTGGTTATGTATAATTCGCCTCATCTGAACGGCGGTTTCCCAGCATTTGGAGATGGCATGTGAGCGATGACGAGGTAGATTGCAAGCGGCGCCGATTTCTTACCACGGCGGCGTCGGTCGTGGGCGGCACGGGCGTGGTATTGGCTGCAACGCCTTTCGTGGCCTCCTTGCAGCCGAGCGCCAAGACACTGGCCGAAGGCGCGCCCATCGAAGTGGATATCAGCCAGCTCAAACCCGGCCAGTTGATGCGGGCGATGTGGCGACGTAGGCCGGTGTGGGTGCTGCGACGCTCAGAAGAGGCACTGGCGACCCTCAGCGGACACCAGGAAGAACTGATTGATCCTACCTCCGAGGAGCCGCAACAACCCGCTTATGCGGCGAATAACCACCGGTCGATAAATCCCGAATATCTGGTGCTCATCGGGACCTGCACCCACCTCGGGTGCTCGCCGGCCTATGTTCCCGCGGGGGAATCGTCGGAGCTATCATCGCAGCTCGGAGCGAACTGGCGCGGAGGTTTCTTTTGTCCTTGCCACGGTTCGCGGTTCGATCTCGCCGGGCGCGTCGAGAAAGGGTTCCCGGCCCCGAGTAATCTTGTCGTGCCTCCCCACCGGTATCTGAGTGCGACTCGCTTAGTGATCGGGGCGGATGAGAAAGGCGTGGTATGAGCAGCCGTAGCGGGCGCCGGTCGCGATTGCTTGATTGGATCGACGCCCGATTTCCGCTGAGCAAACTCTGGAACGAGCACGCGGCGAAATACTATGCGCCAAAGAATTTTAACTTCTGGTATTACTTCGGTTCGCTCGCGCTGCTCGTCCTCTTCATCCAGATTGTCACGGGGATCTGGTTGGCGATGTACTACAAACCCGATGCCGGCCAAGCGTTTGCTTCGATCGAATACATCATGCGCGATGTCGAGTGGGGTTGGCTCATTCGCTACATGCATTCGACCGGAGCCTCGGCGTTCTTCATCGTGATCTATTTGCATATGTTCAGGGCGCTGTTATACGGCTCGTATAAACGCCCGCGCGAGCTTCTGTGGTTGATCGGCATGACACTCTATTTCCTGCTCATGGCCGAGGCCTTCTTCGGCTATCTCCTGCCCTGGGGACAAATGTCCTATTGGGGCGCCAAGGTCATCACCTCGCTATTCGGCGCCATTCCCGTGATCGGCGAAGATATCGCTTTGTGGATCCGGGGCGACTACGAAGTTTCCGACGCTACGCTGAACCGATTCTACGCGTTTCATGTTATTGCGGTTCCCCTGGTCCTAATCGGCATGGTGGTGGCTCACCTCCTAGCCCTGCACGAGGTCGGGTCCAATAATCCCGATGGCGTCGAGATAAAGTACCGGAAGGATTCCAAAGGCATGCCGCTCGATGGCATCCCGTTTCACCCTTATTACACGGTAAAAGATCTCGTCGGAATCGTCGTGTTCCTGATCTTGTTTGCGCTGGTGGTATTCTTCATACCGGAGATGGGCGGCTGGTTCTTGGAGCATAATAACTTCGAGCCGGCCAATCCGATCGTGACGCCGGAGCACATTGCTCCGCTGTGGTATCTCACGCCTTTTTACTCGATCCTACGCGCCATTCCGGATAAGCTTCTCGGTGTGCTCGCCATGACCCTGGCTATGGTAGCCCTATTCTTAATCCCATGGTTGGATAAAAGCCCAGTCAGGTCGATCCGTTACCGCGGCCCCTTATACAAAACGGCGTTGGCCCTCTTCACGATCAGCTTTATCGGGCTGGGTTATCTGGGGACGCAAAACCCAACGGGTCTTTATACCTTGCTCGCCAGGATCTTCTCGGCATTGTACTTCCTATTTTTCCTGCTCATGCCGTTTTATACCAAGTGGGATAAATCGAAGCCCGTGCCAGAGCGCTTGAGTTGAGGGCGTGAAGTGCGAACAGCGGCACTAACGCTCATCGGTACGTCGCTATTCGGTTTGTGTAGCCTCGCCGAAGCGGCCCGGCCTTTGGAGCCGATTGAAATTGATATACGCGATAAAGCGTCCCTGCAACGCGGGGCAAAAGTATTTGTGAATTATTGCCTGAGTTGCCATTCCGCGTCGTATATGCGCTTTTCCAGAATTGCCTCCGACCTGGTTATTCCGGAGCCGCTCATGGTTGAAAAGCTGATGTTTGTAACTGATAAGATAGGAAATACGATGGAGATCGCGATGCGGGCCGTGGACGCGGAAGCGTGGTTTGGAGTCGTTCCGCCCGATTTATCCGTGATCGCCCGGTCACGGAGCCCGGAGTGGTTGTTTGCGTTTCTAACCTCGTTCTATCTCGACCCGAGCCGGCCGACGGGCGTCAACAACCTCGAGTCCAGGGGTACCGCGATGCCGCATGTATTATGGGAATATCAGGGGTGGCGACGGCTCGCTCAGCAGGTCGAGAATGCAGGGCGAGGTGATAGCCTGAGCCTGGAGATGGCCATCGCGGGCCGCTTGCCCGACAGTGAATACAAGAACATGGTCCGAGACCTAGTCAGTTTTCTTGCCTATCTTGCGGAACCTGTTAAACCCTTGCGACAGAACGTAGGCATTGGGGTGTTGTTATATCTCGCCGTATTTTTGGCCATTGCGTATTTGCTCAAACAAGAGTACTGGAGAGATATATAAGTCATCCTGGCCATGCTGCCGATCAAAACTCTCACTCATTAAGCCAATGGCTGTGCTCACCGGCAGACGCTCTGTCATGACCCTCTATTGCGAGCCGAAGGATCCCATCGGACACTGTGCTCGGATCGTGTTAGCGGAAAAAGACGTTAGCGTCGACATCAACTATGTCAGGCTGGATAACCGGCCTGAAGATCTCGACGAACTTAACCCTTACGGCACGGTGCTGACGCTCATCGATCGCGATCTTGTGCTATACGACGCTCAGATCATGATGGAATATTTGGACGAGCGTTTTCCGCACCCTCCCCTGTTGCCGGTGGATCCGGTGGCGCGCGCCAATAACCGTCAGTTTCGGTATCGGGTGTTTCGTGATCTTTACCACTGGATCGACAGCGTTACCGGGAAGAATGAGATTGCGGCATCCAATGCACGCAAGGCTTTGCGCGATAATCTTACGGTGATAGCGCCGAGTTTCGTGCACTGCCGGTATTTCATGTCAGCCGATTATTCGTTGGTGGATTGTTCGATAGCGCCCTTGCTTTGGCGGTTGCAGTACTACGGCATCAAACTGCCGAATCAAGCAAAGCCGCTTCTAAAGTACGCGGAACGCTTATTCGCGCGATCGTCGTTCAAATTCAGCCTGTCGGAGTTTGAAAAGGACATGCGGGAACAATAAGAGAGGTTTTGAGCTGCATTCAGAGCGATACAAGGCGCTGGCTTTAAGATATTATGTTGCCGATTGTCCTGTTAGCGCCACGCACCAGCAACGGAGTTCGTGGGCGGAAGCCGGACTGGTTTCCGACGACTTCGTAGGGCCATTGGAAATGGAGAAACTAAGTTCTACGCGTCCGTATTTGCTGCGCGCACTTTACGCCTGGATCGTTGATAACCAGCTTACCCCGCATCTGATCGTGGATACGACCCGCCCCGGGGTGGTGGTTCCTCCGCAGTATGTGAAAAATGGCAGAATCATACTAAATATATCGCCTGCCGCCGTACACGGTTTGAAAATCGACAATACTTCGATTGAATTCAGCGGACGGTTTGGCGGAACGGCTTACGGGATCCTCGTTCCGCTCACCGCAGTCGAAGCCATCTATTCCAAGGAAAACGGCAAGGGCATGGTGTTTGCCCCCGAACCGGATGCGGTGAACCGTCCTGCGCCGCGGAAACCCGTCCTCACGCTGATTAAATAACAAGTCCAAGCATGCGTGCCCGGCGCCGCGGAGGTGCTCCCTGCTAGGGCGCGTCTCTATATTCGAATAGCTTGACGACTTTCCGAACGCCTCCGATGCGGCGGGTCAACTCGGCGACCGCGGCGCCCTCCTTATGGTTTAGAAAACCCATGAGATAAACCACGCCGCTTTCTGTCATCACTTTGACGCGCGTTGGATCGAAGTCCTTGATTCTAAGATGCTGTGTTTTGACCTGTGTCGTTAGCCAGGTGTCGTTGCTGCGCGCGGCAAACGAACTGGTGCGTCCGACACGGATGTAGTCGTGAACCTGCCGGACCTTCTCGGTAGCGGCGGCGAGATCATGAATGCGTTGCCGAAGATCTTCCGTCGCCGCTTCGCCCGTGAGGAGCACGATGTTGTTGTAGCTCGTTGCGTTAATGTGGGAGTCGGAATTGACATCGGCATACTGATACACGGAGTTAATGATTTTCAATTCGATAGCTTCATCCTCGACGAATGTGCCAGTCGTACGGGTGTTATGGGCCCCGCAACCCGAGAGCATGCATAGCAGTGCAAAGCCGCAGCATGTTTCTTGTATAGCGTTTCTACCCATCATTCCAGTTCTCCTGTCCGAGTAATTGCCTATCCACGAGATCGCACACGCAATGTTTGAGCATTATGTGGACTTCTTGGATCCTGGCCGTAGACCAACCGGGTACGCGGATCTCGATGTCTCCCTCTTTGAGACGCTGCGCGGCCTTGCCGCCGTCGCGGCCGCTAAGCAGGGCGACTCGCATGTCGCGATCGTGCGCCGCGTCGATCGCATTCACAATATTCGGTGATTCACCGCTGGTCGAAATCGCGAGCAAGATATCTCCCGATTGACCCAATGCACGGATCTGTTTGGAAAACACCTCGGCAAATTGATAATCGTTCGCAATCGAGGTTATCGTAGAGGAATCCGTCGTGAGGGCGACCGCGGGTAATCCAGGCCGTTCCGCCTCGAATCGGTTGAGCATCTCCGCCGCGAAGTGCTGCGCATCGGCGGCCGATCCGCCGTTTCCGCAGGCCAACAATTTATTACCTTCAAGCAAAGCGCCGGCAACCAGACGCGCCGTACGTGCGACCAGAGGGGCCAGCGACCCCGCGCATTTTTGCTTGAGATCGATACTCTCGCGGAATATTTCGATGACTCGTTCGGTGTAGTCCATGCTCTTGCTCAGTGCCTTCATCCGGCAACGGACGCCAACCCTGATGGCCTCTGTGCTAGGCTTGAAACGCAGCCTTAATCCACTCCGTACACGGCTTGACGCCGGTGACGACGACAACATCGAACCGGCATGGTGCATGGCCCGTGCTCATCCTGTGCGTCAGTAGATAATGGCTGGCCGTCTTAAGAATGCGCGTCTGTTTCGTGTGATTGATCGTCTCGAGGGGAGAACCATAGTCGGTGCTGGCGCGGTAGCGTACTTCTATAAATACCAGCGTGTCATTATCTTTCATTACTATGTCGATTTCACCGGCCAGGCAGCGATAATTCCGTGTCAGCAGTCGCAACCCGCGCGCGCCCAAATAGCGGAGAGCGATGCTTTCGGCCCATGCCCCGCGCTCGCCAGTTTTCATGCCGGCGATGTCTATTCACGCAGCAACGCAGGCACGCCGCTCAGGAATTGAGCCCACACTAGCTGCCGACGAATGCGTTTGTGTTCATCCATACGCAGGATCCCGGTGACACCCTCCAGCCGTGCCGAGGGATCGCTTTGAAGCGCTCCGATGCGAGTCATCAGGTGGTAGGCATCGACGCCAAAGGCATACAACCGTGCATGGGTCTCAAATCTCTTAGGCCAATGATGCCTCGTGCTCGCGCTAAGTTCGCTGCGGTAAGGATCGAGCACCCACGGCATGTCACCGAATATCACCCCATCTAGAGCGCTATCGGCTTCCGGGGTAGGCGCGGAGGAGTAGACGTGGGATGTCGCGTAGATGGCCAGGCGATCACGGCCGCGCGAGGCTATCCACGGAAGTATCAAACGGGCCTCATGGGGGGAAGCGGCCATGAAAATGAAGTCCGCTGAAGAGCCTGCGGCGTAGGCCTCGCCTAGCGGTGTCGGCGACGCTGGAGGGCGAACGCTAGCGCGCATCAGCTCCGCAACCGCAGTCTCGATATTACTGGCATCACGTTGATAAGTTTGCTGGACCACGATTTCGCCTCCCAAATCTTGCCAGCGTTGCTTGAACGCCCGCAACAGCCGTTCGCCCCAGGGAGTGGCAGGTGTTAAGACCAGTGCGCTCAAGCGCCCGTCCAACCAAGCGCGCTCGGCGATCTGTCCGGCCTCGTCCTCCGGCGGCAGGCCAAACTGATACAAATAGCGAATATCAGCGCGGTGATCCAAGTCCTCGATCCGATTCAACGCCAGCGTCGGGACCGCAATCACGTTGGAGGCAACCAATACCTTCAGCGCTTTTTTGTCCAAGGGACCGACGACAAACTCGGCGCCCTCCTCCACCGCACGCCGATAGACGGCGGGGGCGTTGGCCGCATTGGTGTCATGGATCGATAGGGTACGCCGCGCGCTGTTTGCGCCATCGCTGTACCAGGCGGCGATAAAACCGTCTTTGATTGCGGCCGCGGCTTCGGCATACTGGCCGAACAGAGGCAGCAGCAGCGCGATGTGCTCTGGATCGAGGTTCAGAACGGCCCGTTGCTCCCGGACTCGCGGCAAGGCTTCTTGACGCGCCGGGTGATGAGGGTATTGCTTCTCCCAAGTGGCGAGCAGTGCTTCGAACGAGGGGTCAGTGTCTGATCTGGCGATAAGCGCGAGATCAATCCAGCCGCGTAGCAATGGCGAGCCGAGGGATCGTTCTTGGGTGAGATCGGAACGCGTGACCTGATGGAGTGTGTCCCAAATAGCCAAGCGATTGGCGCGCTTCAGTTTTTCGTCGGCGAGATAGGGATCCAGCGCCACCTGCTCCCGCGCCGCCGACAAAAATTCACCCTTGGCTTGATAGGCGTCGGCAAGAATCCGATGGTAGCGCGGGCGTAACGCATCGGGAACCCGATCGCCTTCGATACGCTTTAATGCGGCCAGCGCTTCCTCGGCGTTGCGGCTCAGCAAAGATGTTTGCGCCGATAACAGGGTGTGCCATACTTTCAAGTAGTGCTCGCCCGCCGGAACCTTGATCCCGTCCAAGACCTGGCGGGCCTCTCCCACGCGTCGCGCTTTCAAAAACGTATCCGCCGCGCGCAACCCGAACCGGTAGGATTCGGGTGCCGAGGAAATCCCCTGCAAGCGTTGAAACTCGGCGGCCGCCGCCTCTAGCTTTCCGGACTGCAACAAACGCATAGCCTGTTGGTCGGAGTAAGGCTTCACCTGCGGCGCGCGCGATGCAATGTGCGCACATCCTGCCGCCACTGCGAACAGCAAGAAAGCAAACCGGCGCAGGGTGGTGTTTAATAATGGGGGCATTGTCAGAACAGTATCGGAAGGGCTTGCGGCCGTGTCAATCGAGCAGGGTGTTCTTTACGTCGTAGCGACGCCTATCGGAAATCTTCAGGATCTCAGTCCGCGCGCTCGGCAAGTGCTCGGCGACGTTGATGTGGTGTTCGCGGAAGATACCCGTGTGAGCGCGCGTCTATTAAACCATTTTGGGATCGCGACACCGCTGTTACCATTTCATCAACATAATGAAAGACGTGTGTGCCCTGGCGTGGTGCGGCGTTTGGCAGCCAGACAGAGCGTTGCTCTGATTTGCGATGCCGGCACGCCCTTGATAAGCGATCCGGGCTATCATTTGGTGCAAGCCGTACGCGCCGCCGGTTACAAATTATGCTCGATTCCGGGGCCTTGCGCGATTGTCGCGAGTCTTGCAGTAGCCGGCCTACCCACGGATCGGTTTGTCTTTGAGGGATTCCTGCCCCCACGGCGGCCCGCCCGCCGGGATCGCTTGTCGGTACTACGCCATGAACAGAGGACCCTCGTGGTTTACGAAGTTCCGCACCGCGTGCGGGATTGTGTTGCCGACATGAATGAGCTTTTCGGAGCGGATCGTCGCGTGACGCTGGCGCGGGAGTTGACGAAAATTTACGAGGAAACGTTTGCCGGAACCTTGCGCGGCCTGTCCGAATGGTTGCAAGAGAAGGCGCGTGTCCAGGGCGAGATCGTGATCGTAGTCGCGGGTGCGGCGGGGGATGCCCATGATCATGAGCGGTTGCGGCATTCGGTCGCGACCCTATTGAAATACCTGCCGGCGAGGCAAGCGGTAGCGGCCGCGACCGAGATTTCCGGCGCGAATAAGAATCAGATCTACCGGCTTATGCTGGAGATCGTATCTCACAGCGTTGCCGAGGACGGGAAGCCGGAAGAAAGCGCGGGATCTTGCAACTCGGGCGAGATCTCAACAAACTAAGATCGCAAGGAGTCAACCGGGTAGTCGCTGTGTCGATGCGATGCAGAGGAAAGTCCGGGCTCCAAGGGCAGGGTGCCAGGTAACGCCTGGGGAGTGCGAACTCACGGAAAGTGCCACAGAGAAAAAACCGCCAACCCCCGGCGGGCAAGCCGGTAACGGTCCGGCCGGTCGGGGCGGCAAGGGTGAAAAGGTGCGGTAAGAGCGCACCGCGCCGGCTAACGCCGGTGGCAGGGTAAACCCCACCTGGAGCAAGGCCAAATAGGGGAGCGAGCCTCCCCATGAGGGGTGGCGACACGTGGCCCGCGTGGGCTCCCGGGTAGGTCGCTAGAGGTGCATGGTGACATGCATCCAAGATAAATGACTGCCCCGCTGAGGCCGTTTTGTGCCGCGGCGGACAGAACCCGGCTTACAGGTTGACTCCTGCTCTCTCAGTCCCTTGTATCGAGGCGCCACGGGCAGGGCTGGTTAATGTTCCCGGGTTGCCGATGACTACGGTAATCTTAACTACCGACATTAATTATCTAAGCTAATCGCACCATTCGGAACCATCTTTAGGCGCCGTGAAACTGGCCGTTCCGGCGTCGTGCCGCGAAAATATAAGTCCCTGTTCAAGAAGCGACTTTCAGACGCCGGTCGTGAATATTTTCTTGACATCTCGCGGCTGGCTTCTTATAGTTTGTCTGTGGGGAAACGTGGGGAAATGTGGATCCTTACTACTATTCATGGGCAAGGTGTCGTTTCAGGGGATCAATGCGCTGAGCCTCGATGCCAAGGGGCGTCTTGCGATTCCAAGCGGCTACCGGGAACAAATAGCGGCCGTGTGTGGCAACGCGCTTGTACTTACCCTTAGCCCGTATGACCCCTGCCTGTGGTTATATCCCGTGACGGAATGGGAAGCCATCGACGTAAAATTGCAGCAACTTTCGGATTTCGATAAGCAAAGCAGACGCACGAAGCAAATGATGCGCGGTTACGCAAGCTCCTGTGTACTCGATGCGCAGGGCAGGATCCGCATTCCCGAGTCGCTGCGGGAGTTCGCAAACCTGGTGAAATATATTACCTTTTTAGGTCAAGGTAATCGCTTCGAGCTTTGGGATGCCGATGCCTGGGTTGGACAGCGGGATGAATGGCGATCCGACATTGGGCGCGGTGTCGGAACGGCGTCGGAGGCGTTGCGCGAATTAGCGTTGTAGGCACGTGCAGGGTACTGGAGGCTCCCATACTCCGGTATTGGTGAACGAGGTTGTGAAGCTCCTCGTTCTCCACGACGCGGGCTTGTATATTGACTGTACGTTCGGGCGAGGTGGACATGCACGCGCAATTTTGCAGCGCCTGGGGCGGCGAGGACGCCTGGTCGTGATCGATCGTGATCCGGCGGCCGTATTGGCGGCGGAACAGCTCGCGGGCGAGGATCCTCGAGTCCAGGTGGCCAGAAGCTCGTTCGCGCTACTGGAGCAACTCGCACACGCCGCGGCGATCACCGGGCAGGTCGATGGAATTCTGTTCGACCTCGGCGTCTCTTCGCCGCAATTAGATGATTCCCAGCGCGGTTTTAGCTTCGGCCACGATGGCCCACTCGACATGCGCATGGACAATGAATCCGGTTTTACGGCCGCACAATGGATCGCGGCCGTTTCCACTCGGGAGCTGGCGGAGGTTATTCGTGCATATGGCGAAGAACGGTTTGCAGCTAGAATCGCGCGTGCCATCGTGAGAGAACAAGCCCTTGCGCCAATCACGACCACTCAGCGTCTGGCGGAAATCATCGCCCGCGCAAAACCGGTGTGGGAAAAAACTCTTCATCCGGCCACGCGCTGCTTTCAAGCGCTACGGATTGTTATTAACGACGAGCTCGAAGAGCTTAAGCTCGGCCTTCGGATGGCGGTAAAGGTATTGCGTAGCGGCGGACGTCTCGTAGTAATAAGTTTCCATTCGTTGGAAGACCGTATCGTTAAGCGATTTATACGTGACGAATCGCGGGGACGGTCCACCCCGCGCAGCTTGCCGCCGCGTGTTGCCGCAGAAGGCCTGACCTTAAAACGGGTGTGTGGTCCGATGAAACCCACAGTCGAAGAGATCGCCCGCAATCCGCGGGCGCGAAGCGCGACCTTGCGGGTGGCGGAGAAGCTCCTATGACGCGGATCCTGTGCCCATTGCTTGTGGGTTTGGTAGTTATTACCTCCCTTGCAATCACCTTGACCCGGCATCAAAGCAGGAAGTTGTTTGTCGAATTGCAAGCGCTCGAGCAGAGGCATGACGCCATGAATGATGAATGGGGGCGGTTGCAATTGGAGCAGGCCACCTTGGGGACGCATGGGCGCATCGAAGAGCGCGCGCGCAGCGCGCTGAACATGACGATGCCGTCCGTCACGGACGTGATCATCGTGACCGACTGATGGTCCGGCGCCTGTCTTTCGACGGTCGACGGCGATTTGTCGTCAGCGCATTCGTGGTGGGGGCGGCGCTACTCGTTTGGCGGGCAGTCTATCTTCAACTCACCGAAACCGATGTGCTTCAGGGACACGGGGCGGATCGCTATCTTAGAACCGTTGAACTACCGGCGCATCGGGGGACGATCACCGATCGGCATAACGAACCCCTGGCAGTCAGTACCCCGGTCAGCTCGGTGGGCGTTATTCCTTCCAAACTCACGCAAGTGCGCGGCCGCTGGCCCGCACTCGCGCGGGCGCTCGGGATTTCAGGTCAAGAGTTGTCGGCGTTCGTACAGTCGCGGCTGGAGCGCCGCTTCGTTTTACTTAGAAGGCACGTTCCCCCCGAGCTTGCCGAGGAGGTGATGCGGCTTGATATCGACGGGGTGGAGCTCCGCCAAGAAGTACACCGGTATTATCCGGCGGGGGAGGTGACGGCACACTGTGTCGGGTTTACCGATATCGATGATAACGGGCAGGAAGGTATCGAGCTTGCCTACGACGAACACTTGCGAGGTGTCTCCGGCTCGAAACGCGTGATCCAGGACTTGAACGGGCATGTCGTTGAAAACGTGGAAAGCGTGCGCGCGCCGCAACCGGGCCGTGATCTGGCGCTGAGCATCGATAAGCGCATCCAATACGTGGCCTACCGCGAGCTCAAGGCCGCCGTGCGCGAGCACCAAGCCCGGGCGGGTTCGATGGTGGTGCTCGACACCCAAACCGGGGAAGTGCTCGCCGCGGTCAATCAACCCTCGTACAACCCGAATAACCGCAAGCAGTTACGGGCCGGTTATTTTCGCAACCGGGCGCTCACGGACACCTTCGAACCCGGCTCGACGATCAAGCCGTTCACCATTGCATCCGCTTTAGAGTCGGGGGCGATCGGCGTCAAGACCATGATCGATACCGGTCCGGGAACCCTGCGGGTTGGGCGGCATACCGTACGCGATTTGCACGATTACGGTCTGCTCGATGCGACGGGCATCATTAGCAAATCAAGCAATGTGGGAATCACCAAGATCGCAATATCGTTAGAACCCGGGCAGCTTTGGGGGATGCTCGCGGGGCTGGGATTCGGCGCCGCGACGGGCTCCGGTTTCCCGGGGGAGGCAGTCGGGCGCCTACAACATTATGCTGCATGGCGCACGATCGATAACGCGACGCTAGGATTCGGGTACGGCCTCTCGGTCACCGCATTGCAACTCGCAAGCGCCTACTTGGCGTTTGCGAATGACGGGATGGTGCTTCCGGTAAGCCTGACGCGGTTGCCGGAGCGGCACACCGGACGGCGCGTGATGAGTCGTTCAAGCGCGCAAACGGTGCGCGGCATGCTGGAGGCGGCCGTGCGCCAAGGCACCGGCGCGTTGGCGCGCATCACCGGCTACCGCGTCGCGGGCAAGACCGGGACCGTGCACAAACTGGCCCGTGGGGGAGGTTATGCCGAGGACCGCTATGTATCCCTGTTCGCGGGAATGATCCCGGCCAGCCAGCCGCGGCTGATCGCGGTCACAATGATCGATGAACCGGCCCGCGGCGAGCATTTCGGCGGACAAGTCGCCGCGCCGGTATTTGCCAGGGTGATGCGTGACGCGACCCGCTTGCTTGACATACCCCCCGATGACATTGCCCCCTTGCTTCCGCAGAATGAGCAGTTTCTCACCCGCGTTCATACGGCGGATTTACCGCCCGTGATCCGTCCATGAACGCCATCGCGCAACAACCCGGTCAAGTCCTCAGTTGCCTCCTGGATGGATTTGGCCAGATAGCGCCGCCGCAAGACCGGCTCATCCGGGAGCTGTGTACGGATAGCCGCTTAGCACGCGGGGGTGACTTGTTTTTAGCCTATCCCGGCGTTAATCGGCATGGCGGCGATCATGTGCGGGAGGCGATACGCGCGGGGGCTGTCGCCATCGCCTTGGATGCCGCCTACGATCGCCCTACGCTGTCCGCCGAGCCGATTCCAATCGTCCGGGTGCCGCGGCTACGGTCATGCGTCGGGGAGATTGCCGCACGTTTCTACGCTCATCCCTCTCGGCATCTCTTGGCGATCGGGGTGACGGGCACGAACGGCAAAACCTCCGTGACACACACGATCGCCCGCGTGCTCGATAGCGCTGGGAATGCCGGCCCTTGCGGTGTCCTGGGAACCCTGGGTTGGGGCCGGGTGGACAATCTCACGCCCGCGACCCACACCACACCGGATGCGGTGACGATCCAGCGTCAGCTCGCCGATCTGCGCGCTTGCCGAGCGCGCTCGGTGGTCTTGGAAGTGTCCTCGCACGGTTTAGATCAAGGGCGGGTCGCGGGCGTCGAATTTGCCATTGCGGTGTTTACCAACCTCAGTCGCGATCACCTCGATTACCACGATGACATGGCTGCTTACGGCGAGGCGAAGAAGTTGCTCTTTCAATGGCCGCGGTTGCGGGCGGCGGTGCTGAATCTCGATGATTCCTATTGCCAGGCGATTTCCGCGGTCCTAGCGCCTGACGTTCGTGTGTTCGGTTATACCTTAAACAATACGCAATTGCCGGTGAACGAGTGTATCGTGGGTAGTGCTCTCAGGCTGAACGATCGGGGCTTGTCGCTTCGCATCGCAGTAGGAGGACAAACCGCCGAGATCGAGAGCCCGCTTTTGGGACGGCTCAACGCCTACAACCTACTCGCCTCCCTCGGCGCGTTGCTCGCGGCCGGTGTAACGCTGGAGCAAGCGGCCGGGGGGCTCGCATCGGTGGGGCCGGTTCCCGGACGGATGGAGCGCTTCGCCGCCGGAGGTGGATCGCCTCTCGTTGTTGTCGACTACGCCCATACACCGGATGGTTTGGAGCAAGCGCTGCTCGCCCTGCGCCAGGTACGATCCGGAAAGCTTTTTTGTATCTTCGGCTGTGGCGGGGAACGGGATGCCGGAAAACGGCCGCTCATGGGGAGAATCGCCGAAGCCCTGGCCGATCGCGTGATCCTGACGACCGACAACGCACGGCGCGAGGATCCGGCGGCAATCGTTAAGGATATCCTGGGCGGTATGAGTGATCCGGCGCGGGCGCGCAGCGAGCCGGACCGGATGCGAGCGATCGCGTCCGCCATTGAGCATGCGACTGAAAACGATACGGTATTGATTGCCGGTAAAGGCCATGAAGACTATCAAGACAACGGCGGGGTGCGCAGGCCGTATAGCGACCGCCAAGTGGTAAAGCAACTTCTGCGCGGGCCTAAACCGTGATTCGTATGCGCCTCTCCGATTTAACGAGTGTTTTGGGCGCGGAGCGCCACGGAAGGGATATCGAGTTCAGCGGTTGTACGACGGACTCTCGGAAGCTATCCCCCGAGGCCTTATTCGTTGCGTTGCGCGGGCCTCACTTCGACGGCCATGACTTCGTGGACGCGGTTTTTGCGCGGGGAGCGGCCGCGGCCGTGCTCGATCATCCGATCGGCGGGGAGCGGCCCAATTTAGTGGTCCCCGACACGCGCCGGGCGCTCGGGCTAATCGCGGCGCATTGGCGCCGGCGCTTTCGGCTCCCGCTCGTTGCCGTGACCGGCAGCAACGGCAAGACCACGGTGAAAGAGATGTTGATGGCGATCCTCTCGCGTTGCGCTCAGGTGCTCGGGACGCAGGGCAATCTGAATAACGATATCGGGGTGCCTTTAACGCTGTTCAACCTTGATGAGCGATACGCGTACGCCGTGATCGAAATGGGGGCCAACCACCCCGGTGAGATCGCCGCGTTATGCGAGCTCGCGCAACCCTCGGTGGCGGTGGTTACCCAGTGTAGCCCGGCCCATCTGAAAGGGTTCGGGTCGATAGAAGGCGTGGCTCGCGCGAAGGGAGAAATCTTTACCCACCTGGGACCCGGCGATACGGCTGTCATTAACGCCGACGATCCCTACGCCGGGCTATGGCGCACGCTCGCGGGTGGCTGCCGACAACTGAGCTTCGGTTTCGAAGCCTCGCCGGATGTCACGGCCACCGTGGTTGATACCGCCAGCGTGCTGGACGGGAGCAAGCTCCGCCTGCATACCCCGGCCGGGTCTATTGACGTCCATATCCAACTATTGGGGCGCCATAATATCAGCAACGCCTTGGCGGCGGCCGCGATCGCGTTGGCTCTTGGAATCGCGCTCGGGGACATCGCCGCGGGCTTGCAGTCGATGCGCGCCGTGCAAGGTCGATTGCAGCCGCGCACCGGCCGCCGTGGAACACGCGTTTTCGACGATAGTTACAACGCCAATCCGGGCTCGCTCAAAGCGGCCCTCGAGTTCTTGGCAAGCTGCCCCGGGGAGCCGTGGCTGGTGCTCGGTGATATGGCAGAGCTCGGCCCCGAGGCCGCCGGTTACCATCATCAGGCGGGAGTATTGGCACGCCACCTCGGGATACAGCGCTTATACGCGACCGGCGATCTGGCGCGCGCGAGCGTGGACGGATTCGGGCCGGGCGGGCGGTATTTCGCGACTGTCGATACGCTCGTTGAATCCTTGGGCGGCGATCTCCATCCACGGGTCACAGTACTAGTGAAGGGTTCGCGGTCGATGCGCATGGAGCGGGTTGTGGGCTTCCTGCAGCAGGAAGGGGAATAGGCGTGCTCCTCTATCTCAGCGAAATTCTGGCGGAGCTCAATAGTGGGTTCCGCGTTTTCCAATACCTGACCTTGCGCACCATCCTCGGTGTTCTGACCGCGCTCGCAATCTCGCTGGTGGTCGCGCCGTTCATGATCAGGCGTTTGACGCACCACCAGATCGGGCAAAGCGTGCGTGACGATGGCCCGCAAAGCCATCTGGCGAAATCGGGCACACCCACGATGGGCGGGTTACTCATTTTGACCTCCATCGTGGCCAGCACGTTATTATGGTCGAGTTTGGATAATCGGTTTACGTGGGTTGCTCTCATCGTGACCCTATTGTTCGGAACCATCGGTTGGGTGGATGACTATCGCAAGGTGGTAAAACGCCAAGCGAAGGGTCTCTCGGTGCGAGAAAAATATCTCTGGCAATCGTGCGCGGGTCTCGGTGCCGCGCTATTTCTCTATCTTACCGCGGGCTCCCCCACGGAAACGCAGTTAATCGTGCCGTTCGTCAAGGCCGTGGTGATCGATCTCGGCTGGTTTTTCGTGCTGTTCAGTTATTTCGTCATCGTGGGAACCAGCAATGCCGTGAATCTTACCGATGGCCTGGATGGTTTAGCGATACTCCCCACGGTGATGGTAGCCAGTGCCTTGGCGATATTCGCATACGTTGCCGGGAACGTGAAAATTTCCACTTACCTGGGCGTGCCCTACGTGCCCGGCGTGGGAGAGCTTAGCGTTTTCTGCGGCGCGATCACGGGCGCCGGCCTTGGGTTTCTCTGGTTTAACACCTATCCGGCTCAGGTGTTCATGGGTGATATCGGGGCGCTGGCCCTAGGCGCCGCCTTGGGTATCGTCGCCGTGCTGGTGAGGCAAGAACTGGTGTTGCTGATCATGGGCGGGGTGTTTGTGATGGAAACCGTCTCGGTGATCCTGCAGGTGTCGTCTTTTAAGCTTACCGGCAAACGCATTTTCAACATGGCCCCCTTGCACCATCACTTCGAGCTTAAAGGGTGGCCCGAACCGAGGGTGATTGTCCGGTTCTGGATCATCACCGTGATCCTGGTGCTGGTGGGGCTCTCCAGCCTCAAGATCCGCTAGTCATGGGAGTCTCAATGGCGACTCACGAAGTAACGCAGGCCGCCGGCACCGTCATCGTGGGTCTGGGGGCGACGGGTTTGTCCATAGCGCGTTTTCTCGCCAACCGCGGTGTGCCATTTGCCGTTACTGACAATCGTGAAAACCCGCCCGAGTTGAGCGCGTTTAAAAGCGAATTTCCGCACGTACCACTCGCTCTTGGCGGGTTTGATGAGAGCCTGTGCACACAAGCGCAGCGGTTGTTCGTGAGTCCAGGGGTGGCGCCGCGAGAGCCGATCATCCAAACAGCCCGCAAGCGCGGTATCGAGATTGCCGGCGATATCGAACTGTTTGCGCGCCAAAGGCGCGCCCCAATCGTCGCGATCACCGGCACCAACGGTAAGAGCACGGTAACCTCCCTGGTCGCCGCGATGGCCGAGGGGAGCGGATTGGAGGCGCGCGCCGGAGGCAACCTTGGCGCGCCGGTATTGGCCCTGATCAACGATACGGAGCCCGATGTCTATGTGGTCGAGCTTTCGAGCTTTCAACTAGAGACGACCGAGTCGCTCACGCCCGAGGCCGCCGTGGTCCTTAACCTGACACCCGACCACATGGATCGTTATTCCTCGTTGGATGACTACGCCGGCGCGAAACAACGAATCTACCGCGGCAGGGGTGTGATGGTCATCAATGAGGATGATGAACGCGTCGCCGCGATGATGGCGGCGGGCCGGCGCGTGATCGGTTTCAGACTCGGGATCCCGCGCGGGGACGGGTTCGGGATTCGGGAGCGCCAGGGCGAGCCTTGGCTGGCGCAAGGTGGTGATGAATTGTTGCCGGCGTCCGCGCTACGGATCCGCGGGCGGCATAATATCGCGAACGCGCTTGCGGCTTTGGCGCTAGGGGCCGCGATAAGCTTGCCGAGGCAGGGCATGCTCAGCGCGTTGCGGGAGTTTCGCGGTTTACCGCACCGGTGTGAATGGGTCGCGCGGCTTCGCGATATCGATTGGTACAACGACTCCAAGGGCACCAACGTGGGCGCCACCTGTGCCGCGATTCGCGGGTTGGGCGCCACGCGGCCCTTGGTGTTGATCGCGGGGGGCGATGGCAAAGGCGCGGACTTTCGGCCGCTCGCGGATGCGGTCTCCGGACACGTGCGGGCGATAGTGGTCATGGGGCGCGACGCTCCGCGCATCAAGTCCGCGCTTGCCGAGGCGGTGCCCCTGCTGGAAGCCAAGGATATGCAGGAGGCGGTGTCCCAGGCGGAGCACCTCGCGATTCCAGGCGATGCAGTCCTGCTGTCGCCCGCGTGTGCAAGCTTCGACATGTTTCGTAACTACGCCGAGCGCGGGGACGTGTTTATGCGCGCCGTTAACGGGCTGGTAGCACAGTGAACCAAGCCGCGCCGCAAGCCTTGCCTCGGACCTCACCCAGGAGCTCCCGACCGCGAGCGGACTACGATCCCTGGCTGGCCGGGTGTTTCGTGCTGTTATTAGCACTAGGACTGGTCATGGTCGCCTCCGCCTCGGTGACCATCGCCGATCGCGATCATCACGATCCCTTCTATTTCTTATGGCGGCAGATGGGGGCGGCGATGTTCGGCCTTAGCTGCTGCTTCCTGGCCGTACGCACGCCGTTAGCCACATTGGAGCGCTTAGCCGCGTTGTCGCTTTTTATGGCCTTGCTGCTGTTGATTGCGGTACTGGTTCCAGGCGTAGGACGAGTCGTCAACGGCAGCATGCGCTGGATCCGTCTTGGTCCGGTATCGTTTCAAGCCTCCGAACCGGCGAAGCTTTTCGTCATCATCTATATGGCGAGCTATCTCCTTCGCCACGAACACAAGGTCCGGTCGACATTCGCGGGAATGATGAAGCCGTTCTTGGTGTTGACGCTCATTGGCGGTTTGTTGCTTTTAGAGCCCGATTACGGCGTCACCGCGGTATTAATCGCGACGGCCTTAGGCATGCTATTTCTCGGCGGAGTCCCGCTAACGCGTTTCCTGGGGTGGGGAGCGGTGGCGGTCACCGCACTAGTTGCGCTTGCGATGCTCGCGCCTTATCGCCTCGAACGCTTGACGACGTTCATGGATCCGTGGGCCGACCCGTATGACCGCGGATTCCAGTTAACCCAAGCGCTCATCGCGATTGGGCGCGGTGAATGGTGGGGCGTCGGACTCGGGGGTAGCGTTCAGAAGTTATTTTATCTTCCCGAGGCACATACGGATTTCATATTTGCCGTGTTGGCGGAGGAATTGGGGCTGATCGGATCGCTGGTCGTGATCGCCGCCTACACCCTGGTGGTCTGGCGCGCCGTCGCGATCGGCGGCCGGGCGCAACGCGCGGGTCAGCCTTTCGCTGAGCAGCTCGCCTACGGGATCGGTTTGCTAATTGGACTCCAAGGATTTATCAACCTGGGAGTGAACATGGGGGTGCTGCCGACCAAGGGGCTGACGCTGCCCTTGGTGAGCTATGGGGGTAACAGCATGATGGTGACCTGCGCCGCGTTCGGGATCTTATTCCGGGTCGAGCGTGAAGCGCGGGTTCGGCGTGATGCCTATGGCCGGTAGACCGGTGCTGATGATGGCCGGCGGTACGGGCGGACATATTTTCCCCGCCCTTGCGGTCGCCGAACGGCTACGCGACTTGGGCGTACCCCTGATCTGGCTTGGGACCCGAGGCGGGCTGGAAGGGACCATTGTGCCTAAGGCGGGTTTCGATCTCATTACCATTGCCGTATCCGGGTTCCGGGGAAAGGCGCTGATTCAGCAGGTCATCGCACCGCTGCAGATCGTGTTCGCGCTGCTCCAGTGTCTCGTGCTCTTGGTACGCCGTCGGCCCGCGGTTGTCGTAGGAATGGGTGGATTCACAAGTGGGCCCGGAGGCATCGCCGCCTGGCTTTTGCGGATCCCGCTGATCATCCACGAGCAGAACGCGGTGGCGGGAATCACGAACCGGTTATTGTCGCCCTTGGCTACCCGAGTCCTGGAGTCTTTCCCCGGCACCTTCGCGCGCGTCAGAACCGCAGTTCACACGGGTAATCCGGTGCGCCGCGAGGTATTGAGCGTCAGCCGCGTAGCGCACGCTCAGACGGAATTGCGGATTTTAATTCTCGGCGGTAGTCAGGGCGCCTTGGTTCTCAACCGCGTGGTACCCGAGGCCGTCGCGCGCCTGCGATCCCCCGCGGTCCGGATATGGCATCAGGTTGGGGCTTCGGATCAGGGCGCCACCGGGCAGCGCTACACGGCCTTTGGGGTGCTGGCCAAAGTCGATGTATTCATTGACGACATGGCTGCGGCCTACGCATGGGCGGACATTGCGATTTGCCGTGCCGGCGCTTCCACGCTGTTCGAGCTTGCCGCCGCGTCAGTCCCGGCGATTTTGGTTCCTTATCCCTCGGCCGTGGACGATCACCAAACCGCGAATGCGCGTTTCTTGGCCGATCGCGGCGCGGCGATACTAATACCGCAGCCGCAATTCAACGAAGGGTGCTTGGCGGAAATGTTGAGGACACTGGGAGAAGCCCCCGAACGCTTGCAAATCATGGCGGCTCGGGTGCACGAGATCGCGGCGTTAAACGCCACCGCACGGGTCGTTGACCTGTGTGTTGAGGTGGCGCGTGGTTGAAAGCGAAAACTCGACGATGCGCCGGGTAAAGACGATTCACTTTGTCGGGATCGGCGGGGCCGGCATGAGCGGAATCGCCGAGGTTCTCCACAACCTCGGCTACCGCGTTTCCGGTTCCGATCTCCACGATAACGCCAGCACGGAACGCCTGAAACGGCTGGGGATCCGTATCGTACTGGGACACCGTGCGGAAAGTATGGCTGAGGCGGACGTCCTGGTCGTATCGAGCGCCGTCGGCGCCGATAACGTCGAGGTCCTCGCGGCGCGGGAAAGTAGAATACCGGTCGTGCCGCGCGCGGAGATGCTGGCTGAGCTCATGCGCTTTCGTTACGGGATCGCGGTCGCGGGCACCCACGGAAAAACGACAACCACGAGCCTCATCGCGAGTCTCTTGGCGAGGGCCGGTCTCGATCCCACCTTCGTGATCGGCGGGCGGCTGAATAGCGTGGCGAGCCACGCGCGGCTCGGGAGCGGGAAATACCTGGTCGCCGAAGCCGATGAGAGCGATACCTCGTTTCTGTTTCTAAAACCCGTAATCGCGGTCCTGACAAATATCGACGCCGATCACCTGGGCAGCTATCACAATGATTTTTCCCGCCTGCGCGAGGCCTTTTTAGAGTTCTTGCATCACCTGCCCTTCTACGGGTTGGCCGTCGTATGCATGGACGACCCGGTCATTCGGGACATTCTAGGGTGCGTGTCGCGGCCATTGTTGACCTACGGGATCGACACGCAGGCGGACCTACGCGCGGAAGTGCTGTGGCAAGAACGGGGCACCACGCGCTTTCGAGTCACCTCTTTGGAGGGCAATTCGATGGACCTCGCGCTCAATTTACCGGGGGTACATAACGTCTTGAACGCGCTCGCGGCGATCGCCGTCGCGCGCGAGCTCAACATCGCTGATGAGGTGATTAAAGCAGGCCTGGAGCGCTTTGAGGGCATTGCCCGGCGATCGCAATTGTTCGGTGAGATCCGGATCGGAGCGGCGCGCGTCCTTTTGATCGATGACTACGGTCACCATCCACGCGAGATCGCCGCGACTTTGGCGGCGGTGCGGGCGGGCTGGCCCGATCGGAGACTGGTCGTCGCTTTCCAGCCCCATCGCTACACCCGTACCGAGGACTTGTTCCAGGATTTCGTCGAGGTCCTATCATCCGTGGATACGTTAGTTTTGTTCGAGACCTATGCGGCAGGTGAACCCTACGTCGCAAGCGCCGACAGCCGCGCGCTTTGCCGCGCCATACAGCGCCGCGGCGGCGCCGATGCTCTGTTGCTCGGTCAACCCTCGGAACTAGCCGCCGAGTTACCCCGGATGGTCAGCGATGGCTGTATTCTGCTTATGCTCGGCGCCGGCAATGTTGGCGGTACTGCGCCACAACTATGGCGTTATTACGGCGCCGGGCAAGAATTGGCGGCGGTATGTTAACGCAACCGCACGCGCCCTCGGGGATCTCGAAAGGGGAACGTCACCCGCCGCTGCGAGGCGAACTACGCTACGGGGAGTCCATGTCCGAGCATACCTCGTGGCGCGTCGGTGGACCCGCGGATCGGTTCTATGTTCCCGCCGATGTTGACGATCTCGTGGCCTTTATCCGCCGGCTCCCGCGCGCAGAACAGGTCTTCTGGGTGGGTCTGGGCAGTAACGTGCTGGTGCGCGAGGGCGGGATCCGCGGTACGGTGATTCGTACAGCGGGTGTTTTCGACAAACTGGAAATAACCCGTGGGAATACCTTATGGGCCGGATGCGGAGTCGCGTGCGCGAAGGCGGCTCGCTTTGCTGCAAGAGCCGGTTACAGGGGCGGGGAGTTTTTAGCGGGTGTTCCCGGAACCCTGGGGGGGGCTCTCGCGATGAATGCCGGCGCCTACGGTGGACAGACGTGGGATCTCGTACGAAGCGTTGAAACCGTTGACCGTGAAGGCGTCCGACGGACACGCGAACGGCAGGAGTTCGTTCCGGGTTACCGCCACCTTGGTGGGCTACAAGATGATGAATGGTTCCTAGGCGCCGAACTGGCTCTAGAGCCGGATCCCGAGCGTCGCGGCATGCAACGCATCAAGTCCCTCATGATGCGGCGGGCGGCTGCGCAGCCGATCCACCAGCGCAGTTGCGGTTCCGTATTTAGCAATCCCCCCGGGGATTACGCGGCTCGCCTGATCGAAGCAAGCGGCCTGAAAGGCTTGTCCGTCGGCGAGGCCCGCGTCTCGGAGAAGCATGCTAATTTCATAGTAAACCTCGGGAAGGCAACCGCCACCGACATCGAAGCCCTGATCGAGAAGATTCAAGCGACGGTGGAGTCGGCGCAAGCCGTACGGCTGGCGCCGGAGGTCAAGATCGTGGGCGAACCTACGCGGTCCGCCTGTAGCGAGGATGCATGAGTAAGTTCACGAACGTGGCGGTGCTCATGGGCGGTGACTCGGCGGAGCGTGTGATTTCGCTCGAGAGCGGTAATGCGGTCCTCGCGGCACTCAAGCGCAAGGGGGTGAATGCGGCGCCTGTTGATCTCGACGCGCAAGTGTTGGAACGATTGCGAAGCGGCGGCTTTGACTGCGCTTTTATCGCCCTGCATGGCCGGGGTGGCGAGGACGGACAGATCCAAGGCGCCCTCGAAACCTTGCGCATCCCATACACGGGAAGCGGCGTGTTGGGCTCGGCGTTGGCGATGGACAAGATCAAAGCCAAACGGGTGTGGATCGGCGTCGGTTTGCCGACGCCGCCTTTCGTCGAGATGCAAGAGGATTCTGATTCGCAGGCTGTCGTCTCCGCCTTGGGGTTGCCCATCATGGTGAAACCCGCGTGCGAGGGTTCGAGCATCGGCGCGAGCAAGGTGGACGAACCGGAGGGCCTAAGCGCGGCTTGGAAATCGGCCGCTCAGTTTGATGAGAGCATCATCGCGGAGCGCTGGATCACGGGGCGCGAATATACCGTTGCCGTGCTGCACGAACAAGCCCTGCCGATGATTCGGTTGGAGACGCCGAGGTTATTCTACGATTACGCGGCGAAGTATCACGACGATCACACCCGCTATATTTGCCCTGCGGAGCTTCCCGTGGAACGGGAGCGCGAGTATCAAGCGTTGGCGGTGCACGCGTTTCAGACCTTGGGTGCGCGCGGCTGGGGGCGCGTTGACATGCTGGTTGATCGTGCGGACCGGCCGTGGCTTATCGAAGTGAACACGGTGCCCGGGATGACGAGCCATAGCCTGGTCCCGATGGCCGCGAAGACGGCCGGTATATCATTTGACGATCTGGTGATGAAGATACTGCAAACGGCGCGCTTGACGCGGATCGTTAAGGCTCCTAAAAACGAGGTTGTGGCGTGAAGCGGCAGCGGCGAAATCGGCGTATTGCAACAACCCCGGTTTGCTGCAACAACTATCGTTGGATAGTTCTGGTCACCGTTTTTGTGGTCGTGGATCTGACCGCGCTGGTTGCATGGGCGGTGACACGGATTACCGATCCGGCCGCAATGCCCATTCGCGAGGTGTTTATCGAAGCCGAGTTTCGTCACATCAAACCGGGCGATCTCCGGACGCTGATTGCTCAGGAAGTGTACGGCGGTTTCTTTACGGTAGGTGTCAAGGAGATACAGGATGATCTCAGCCATAATCCGTGGATCAAAGGCGTATCGGTGGGGCGGGTCTGGCCCGATGGCCTCAAGGTCACGGTGCATGAGCAGCGGCCTGCCGCTCGTTGGGGAGATAAGGGCCTGCTGAGTAACGACGGTGTTTTGTTTCATCCGCCGCAACATACCTATCCGCTCGGGCTTCCTAAGCTCATTGGCCCCAACGCCACGGAGGTTCAAGTGCTCACCAAGTTCCGCGATCTACAGCGTCGTATGATTGAGATCGGGCTGGAGGTGGTGAGCTTAAAGCTAAGCCCGCGGCGTTCTTGGAGCTTCGAATTGAGGGGCGGTCCGCTCGTGATCGTGGGCAAGTCCGAGTTCGATCGCCGGGTCGGCCGTTTCATCGAACACTATCCAAAGGCGATTAGTGGGGCGAGCGTTGCCGTGGCGCGGGTCGATCTGCGTTACACCAACGGCTTCGCCGTACGCACGGGGAAAGCCGCCGATGTAAAGGAGTCGCTGGGTGAAAAGGTCTGACAAAAGCCTAATCGTGGGGCTCGATATTGGCACCTCGAAGGTGGTTGCGATCGTCGGTGAAATAGCATCGGACGGGACCGTGGAAGTCATCGGGGTCGGCTCGAATCCGTCCCGTGGGCTAAAAAAGGGTGTAGTCGTCAACATCGAATCCACTGTTCAATCGATACAGCGAGCCATCGAAGAAGCCGAGTTAATGGCCGGGTGCGAGATTCGGTCGGTGTATGCCGGGATTGCGGGCAGCCACATACGCAGTTTGAATTCGCACGGCATCGTCGCGATCCGGGATAGCGAGGTGACGCATAGCGATGTCGAGCGCGTCATCGATGCGGCGCGTGCGGTCGCCATTCCCGCGGATCAGAAAATCCTGCACGTCTTGCCGCAAGAGTTCGTTATCGACAGTCAGGAAGGGATCCGTGAACCGATCGGCATGTCCGGGGTCCGGCTGGAGGCTAAGGTGCACGTGGTGACCGGTGCGGTAAGCGCGGCCCAGAACATCATCAAATGCGTGAAGCGGTGCGGGTTGGAAGTCGATGACATGGTCCTGCAACAGCTCGCTTCAGCCCAAACCGTGCTAACCGAAGATGAAAAGGATCTGGGGGTGTGCGTGGCCGATATCGGAGGTGGAACGACCGATATCGCCGTCTACATCGATGGCGCCATTCAGCATACGGCGGTCATTCCTATCGCGGGCGATCAGGTGACCAATGACATCGCAGTGGCCCTGAGGACGCCTACCCATAATGCGGAAGAGATCAAGATCAAGTATGCGTGCGCGCTGACGCAACTCGCGAGCCCCGAAGAGACCATAGAGGTTCCAAGCGTCGGCGATCGGCCTCCCAGGCGGCTCATGCGGCAAACACTGGCGGAGGTCGTTGAGCCTCGCTTTGAAGAGCTGTTCTCACTGATACAAGCGGAGCTCAAGCGCAGCGGTTACGAAGAGATGATGGCCGCGGGCATCGTGCTTACCGGCGGTAGCTCGAAGATGGAAGGGGCCATCGAGTTGGCCGAAGAAGTATTTCACCGGCAGGTACGTTTGGGCGTGCCTCAGAATGTGATCGGATTGGTGGACGTCGTTAGAAACCCTGTTTATTCGACAGGCGTGGGTCTGTTGTTGTTTGGACGCGATAGCGCACGAAGCGGTTCTAGGCCCTCGCGCGTCGAGGGTGGTTTTTCCGGGGTTTGGGAGCGGATGAAAAATTGGTTTCAGGGACATTTCTAGGCTTAACAGCGGAATGGCATGCGGGTACTACAATGAGCGGAGGTGAAGCAATGTTTGAATTAATGGATACCTATACTCAGAGTGCGGTAATTAAGGTGTTGGGGATCGGCGGGGGCGGCGGCAACGCGATTCAGCACATGCTGGGCGCCAAGATTGACGGGGTGGAATTCGTCTGCGCGAATACGGATGCTCAGGCGTTGAAAAACTGCTCGGCCAGAACCATCATACAGTTCGGTAGCAATATCACCAAGGGCCTCGGCGCGGGCGCCGATCCGGAGAAAGGGCGGCAAGCCGCGCTTGAGGACCGCGATCGGTTCATGGATGTCTTGGACGGCGCGGACATGGTGTTCATTACCGCCGGTATGGGTGGCGGGACCGGGACGGGCGCGGCGCCGATCGCGGCACAGGTGGCCAAGGAGATGGGCATCCTCACGGTGGCTGTGGTGACGAAACCTTTCGCGTTTGAAGGTAAAAAGCGCGCGGAGATCGCCGGCGACGGTATCCGGCACCTCAGCCAATACGTCGATTCGCTGATCACCATCCCGAACGAGAAGCTAATCGCGGTGCTCGGCAGGGAGGTCAGTTTGCTGAATGCCTTTAGCTGCGCTAACGACATATTGCTGGGGGCCGTTCAAGGGATCGCCGAGCTTATCACCTGCCCGGGTCTCATTAACGTTGACTTCGCCGATGTGCGCACGGTAATGTCGGAGATGGGAATGGCGATGATGGGATCGGGCGTGGCGACGGGACCCGACCGCGCCCGCGTCGCGGCGGAATCGGCGATTGCGAGTCCTCTGCTGGAAGACATTAATCTCTCTGGCGCCAAGGGAATTCTGGTGAATATTACCTCGGGACCGGAGCTCACGATGGGCGAGTTCGAGGAAGTCGGAAATACCATTAAGGGCTTTGCATCCGACAGCGCAACCGTGGTCGTGGGAACCGTGATCGATGCGGCCATGACCGATGAGATGCGCGTGACGGTCGTCGCCACGGGCATCGGCACGGAGCCGCGCTCGCTCGCGGAACCGGTGGTCCTGAATAAATCCAAGCCCGTCGCCGAGATCGATTACAAGGCGCTCGAGCGCCCGACGGTCATCCGCAACAAGGCAGACAAAGATCTGGTAACTCTCGATAAGGCCAGCCCAAGTTACCTTGACATACCGGCCTTCTTAAGACGGCAGGCGGATTAACGCTCTCAAGACACGAGGGACATTTTTGTTGCATTGCGGTATCGCATGTTAGACTTGCGATAACAACTACTGATGAGCGATGGAGGACATGATAAAACAACGCACCCTCAAAAATGTCATTCGCGCCACTGGGGTAGGCTTACACACCGGGAAAAAGGTTTTAGTGACGCTACGCCCCGCCGCGGCGAACTCCGGGATCATCTTTCGCCGTACGGATCTCACTCCACCGGTGGAAATCCGGGCGCGCGCCGAGAACGTCGGTGATACGCAGCTATCGACCAGCCTTGCCAGGGGTGCGGTGCGTATTTCCACCGTGGAGCACTTGCTCTCCGCGTTCGCCGGCCTCGGTATCGATAACGCCTATGTAGACGTCAGTGCGCCCGAGGTTCCGATCATGGACGGGAGCGCGGGACCGTTTGTCTTTCTGCTACAGTCTTCCGGCATTGAGGAACAGAACGCCTCGAAGCGGTTTATTCGTATCAAACGCAAGCTTGCGGTCGAAGATGGGGACAAATGGGCAAAATTTGAGCCTTTCGATGGTTTTAAGGTGTCGTTCTCCATCGAGTTCGATCATCCATTTTTTCGCGAGTCGTGCAAGTTCGCGGAGGTCGACTTTTCGACCACCTCGTTCGTAAAGGAAGTCAGCCGCGCGCGCACCTTTGGATTCCTGAAGGAGGTCGAGATGCTGCGCGAAATGAATTTGGTGTTGGGAGGGAGCCTCAGCAATGCCGTCGTCGTTGACGATTACCGCGTGCTAAACGAAGACGGTCTGCGCTATGAAGACGAGTTTGTAAAACATAAGATTCTGGACGCCATCGGGGATCTTTACTTATTGGGTCACAGCCTTATCGGCGCGTTTCATGGCCACAAGTCGGGACATGCCTTAAACAATCGGTTGCTGCGGAAGTTGTTGGAAGATAATGCAGCGTGGGAGCTCGTTAGTTTCAAGGACGAGGTGGAATTGCCGATCAACTACATGCGCCCATCGCCGGCCGTATGAGATTTGAAAGGTACTTAACCGTTTTTTGATAGGCGCTCTAAGGCGAGCCCCAAACCGTGATCCGAGCACTGCTTCGATAAAGAGAGCAAGAGGCCAGCGCTGCCTGATGACAGAACGGGACGCGTAGCGCTCGGTTTGTGCGTTGTTTCTATCCGCGGGTGGATCCTCACATGAAAGGCGTGCAGGGCCTCGTTCGGGCATTGTGCCTGTAATTGCTCCAGGAGCTGCGGCGCCATCAACCGGACGCGGGCCGCCCAAACGGGCGAGGTTGTCCTTACGACCAGCGTTTGGTCCTGCACGTTGGCTACCGTGCAATGATGTTTCCATTCGGGCGGCAACACGCTAAGTAGAGCACCCTCTAAGGCGGCGAGGCGCCGTGCACGGTTGACTAGTTTCCCGCACCGGCCGGAAGGATTAATATTGAGCAGCTTACCAACGGCGATAGCTTGGCGGGATTTTCGAGGCACCGTCGGGCGTCCTAGTCAGTTCACGATCTGGTCTTCGGTAAGCGCATACTTGTTTCAATTATAGCAGTTGCTTTCAATGCATTTCTTAGTTTAGATAAGTTCCCATTCCTATGCGTGCAAACCTGAACATCAGTGGTTTCTTGGGCCGCGTTTTCGGGAGCCGTAACGAGCGGCTTTTGAAGCGGATGACAAAGACGGTGACGCGAGTCAACGAACTGGAATCGTTTTGCGCTGCAATGAACGACGCGCAACTCGCGGCGAAGACCCAGGAGCTTCGAGATCGGTACGGCCATGGCGAGGCGCTAGACAACCTCTTACCGGAAGCGTTTGCCGCGGTCCGGGAGGTCGGAAGACGGGTGCTCGAGATGCGGCACTTCGACGTACAGATTATTGGCGGGATGGTGCTGCACGCGGGTAAGATTGCCGAGATGCGCACCGGCGAAGGTAAGACGCTCGTCGCGACGCTCGCTGCTTACCTCAATGCGTTAACCGGAAATGGGGTGCACATCGTTACCGTAAACGACTATCTAGCCCGCCGCGATGCGCAGTGGATGGGAAGAATATTCGAGTTCCTGGGCATGAGCACCGGCGTTGTTGTCCCGGGCTTGTCACAAGCGGAGCGGCAGGCGGCCTACGGCGCGGATATCACCTACGGAACCAATAATGAATTCGGATTCGATTACTTGCGCGATAACATGGCTTTCTCCAAGGCCGACCGCGTGCAAAGGGGCTTGAATTTCGCGATCGTCGATGAAGTTGATTCGATCCTGATCGACGAAGCGCGCACGCCATTGATTATCTCCGGCCCTACCGAAGATCGTAGCGATCTTTATGTCAGGGTTGACAAAGTTATTCCCAACCTTACCAGGCAGCGTGAAGAAAACGGTCCCGGCGATTACACGGTGGACGAGAAGGCAAGACAAGCCTATTTGACCGAGCAGGGACATGAGCGTGTCGAGCAACTTTTTGCGCAAGAAGGCTTACTGCGGGAAGGTGAAAGTTTGTACAGCGCTGGCAACATCGCATTGATGCACCACATCCATTCAGCCCTGCGGGCACATGTTCTATTCCACAAGGACGTCGAGTATATCGTGCGAAATAATGAAATTATCATCGTCGATGAGTTTACCGGACGGACGATGCCGGGAAGACGCTGGTCAGAAGGCTTGCATCAAGCGATCGAAGCCAAGGAGGGCGCGGCGATCCAAAACGAAAACCAGACGCTCGCCTCGATTACCTTTCAAAACTACTTCCGGCTCTATCACAAGCTTTCGGGGATGACCGGCACGGCGGATACCGAGGCGTATGAGTTTCAGCAGATCTACGGCCTGGAAGTGGTTGTGATTCCCACGCACATGCCGATGATTCGTAACGATCTTGGAGATCTTGTTTACCTGCCCCAAGAAGATAAGTTCAAGGCGATTGTCGATGATATCAAAGATTGTCACGCTCGAGGCCAACCGGTTCTGGTCGGGACCGCATCGATCGAAACCTCCGAGTTTGTGTCCGCTCTGCTGCGAGAGGAAAGCTTGGAACACCAGGTATTGAATGCGAAATTTCACGCAAAGGAGGCGCATATCATCGCCCAGGCGGGGAGGCCTGGAGCGATCACGATCGCCACCAATATGGCGGGCCGCGGAACGGATATAGTGCTCGGCGGCGGTTTAGACGAAGAGATGAAAGCGATCGAGAACCCGGACGAGGTCACGGTCGCGCGCTTGAAAGCCGAATGGCAGCGCAGGCACGATCAGGTTGTAACGGCAGGGGGGCTTCACGTGATTGGGACCGAACGACATGAATCGAGGCGCATAGATAACCAGTTGCGCGGCCGCTCCGGGCGGCAAGGCGATCCTGGATCCAGCCGCTTTTATCTATCGCTAAAAGACAATCTCATGCGTATTTTTGCTTCCGATCGGGTTGCCGGGCTCATGCAGCGCTTGGGTATGCAAGAAGGCGAAGCGATCGAGCACCATTGGGTCACACGCGCGATCGAAAACGCCCAGCGCAAAGTCGAAGGGCACAACTTCGATATAAGAAAGCAGCTCCTAGAATACGATGATGTCGCCAATGATCAGCGCAAGGTGGTCTATGAGCAGCGCAACGATCTTATGGATGCCGAGGATATCTCGGAAAATATTCAGGGGATCCAACACGACGTCGTTTACAATATGATCGACACCTACATACCGCCGCAGAGTTTGGATGAGCAGTGGGATCTGCAGGGTCTCGAGGATGCTCTGGAGAGCGAGCTCGGTCAACGCCTGGAGATCAAGAGGTGGCTGGAACAGGATGGATCGCTCGATGAAGAGTCCTTGCGTGCCAAGATTCTCAGCGAAATCGAACGTGCCTACGAGCAGAAGGAAGCTATTGCCGGAGCGCAGGTCATGCGCCATTTCGAAAAGGCGGTGATGTTACAGGTATTGGACGCACACTGGAAGGAGCACCTCGCAGCGATGGACCATCTGCGGCAAGGGATCCATCTGCGAGGATACGCACAGAAAAACCCCAAACAAGAATATAAACGCGAGGCATTTCAGATGTTCTCACAAATGCTGGAAGAGATAAAACGCGATGTCATAGGGATCGTCTCGCGTGTGCAGGTGCGTGCGGAAGCAGATGTCGAAGCCGTGGAACGGCAGCGGCGGCGCGCCGCACCGGTCGAGTACAGCCATGCGGAAGCGGGGAGTTCCTTGGAAGATCAAGATCAAAGCGCCGCCCCACCCGGGCCGACGGTGAAATCGCCAGTCACGCGTCAGCATCCTAAGATTGGCCGTAACTCTTTGTGCCCGTGTGGCTCCGGCCGGAAATACAAACAGTGCCACGGAAAGCTTGTATGAGCGTACAGCAAATCCGGAGGGACACTGGTCAATGACGATTCCTCCGCGGGAATGAACAGCCTCCTGGCGGTACCTGGGATCCGCCTCGGTACGACCTCTGCCCGCATTAAACACATGGACCGTGATGACCTTGTTGTGATCGAGCTGTGTGAAGGTACCGCAAGCGCCGCGGTATTCACACAGAATCGCTTTTGCGCCGCGCCCGTGATCCTCGCACGTAGGCACATCGCGCAGTGTCCGCCAAGATATTTGTTGATTAACTCGGGTAACGCTAATGCCGGCACGGGCTCGCAGGGAATAGACGACGCGCTGACGAGTTGCCGGCAACTGGCCGGCCTCGCGGCTTGCAGGGACGAGGCCGTGTTGCCGTTTTCAACCGGTGTTATCGGTGAGCCGTTCCCGGTAGAAAAGATCAGGAGTGCGATTCCTGAAGCTGTCGGCAAGTTGGCGGCGGACGGATGGGATGCAGCGGCGCGGGCCATCATGACGACGGACACCGTGCCGAAAGCGTGTTCGGCAAGAGTCGAGGTGAATGGTCGGGTAATCACAGTGACCGGGATCGCAAAAGGGGCCGGAATGATACAACCGAAGATGGCGACCATGCTGGCATTTATTGGGACCGACGCGGCTCTAGGGATAAGTGCCTTGCAGCAGGGGCTGAAACGAATCGTGGACTGTACGTTCAACCGGATCACGGTCGACGGCGACACCTCGACGAACGACGCCTGTGTTCTCTTTGCTTCAGGCCGATCCGCTCCTTCGATCATCGAGGATATCGACAGCGGCGAGGGGCGAATGATCTATGGCGCTATTTTCGATGTCAGCTTGAAGCTCGCGCACTCAATCGTGCGTGACGGGGAAGGCGCCTCCAAGTTTATCTCGGTGGAGGTGCGCGCCGGCGAGTCCGAGGAGGAGTGCGCGCTTATCGCTCGTGAGGTAGCCAATTCACCTCTGGTTAAGACTGCGTGTTTTGCCTCGGATCCGAATTGGGGCCGCATCCTCGCCGCGCTCGGCCGCGCGGCGCCCAGGGATCTCGATATTAGCCGCGTGCGCATTAGCATTAACGATGTAGTGGTGGTTTCCGCCGGCGCACGGGCGGCAGGATACAGCGAAGCACAAGCCCGGGCGGCGATGGCGAAACCCGAGCTTGCTATTCGCATCGAGCTAGATCGGGGTAGCGCCAATAGCGAGGTGTGGACATGTGATTTGTCCTACGATTATGTTCGAATCAACGCCAGTTACCGCACCTAGAAACGTTTCTGCTCTTGGCCGTTTTTCCGTTTGTTGAGGTGAAATCCTATGGCCGCCGACCGGTGCACGTTGCCGTGGGCGTCATCGTCAATGAGCAGGGTGAAGTTCTCGTATCGAAGCGAAAAGCTACGGCGTTTCATGGCGGATTTTGGGAATTTCCGGGCGGAAAAGTCGAACCGGGAGAACGCGTAACCCAAGCTTTGGAGCGGGAGCTGTTTGAAGAACTTGGAATAACAATATTCTCTTACCGGCCTTTTATCCAGGTACAGCACAGCTACCAAGATAGAGAGGTTTTTCTGGATTGCTGGCGCGTCGAGCAGTGGCGTGGAATTGCGCACGGCCGTGAAGGCCAAGCTATTACTTGGTCAGGCACAGCGGATCTTGATGAGAAAACCTTTCCCGAGGCGAATAAACCGATTATTACAGCGCTTCGGTTGCCTCCTTTATACTTGATTAGCCCCGAGCCCAGCGGGGATCTCGACCACTTTCTCGGGCAACTCGATCAGTGTTTATCCGCCGGTATTCGGATGTTCCAGTTGCGGTCTAAGCAGATGCCGAAATCGCAGTTCGAGAGGCTCGCGCGCGAGGCGCTCCAGGTTTGTAAACGGCATGAGACCATGTTGTTATTGAATACTTCGCCGCGAGCCGCCGTGTCACTTGGCGCGCATGGCATACATCTTTCGGCGCGACGTTTACGTGAGTTGCGGGAGCGCCCTCTTGCCAGCTCCTATTGGGTTGCAGCCTCCTGTCATAGCCGCATTGAGGTCGAATGGGCGAACAAGATTGGTGTCGATTTTATTGTGCTATCCCCAGTCCGTAGGACGGGTACGCATCCAGGAAGCCCAGTTCTCGGATGGCAAGAGTTTAGCGAGCTTGCCAGGGGCGCGCGGCAGCCTGTTTATGCCTTGGGTGGTCTGAGCGCGTGCGATCTAGAAACGGCGTGGCGGTGCGGTGCCCAAGGGATTGCGGCAATACGAAGTTTCTGGACAGCAATGGCGTCGTAACTCTACGACTCGCTTCGTGAAGGCTTCACCGGATTAATCGGCGACCAGGACATCTCGCGTTTCGAAAAGGTCGTCGGCCTTGCCGAGAGGTGCTGCATCGGCGCCCGCTATCTTGCGCTTTTCGTCCATCCATTCACCGAAATCAATTATCCTGCAACGCTTGCAACAGAAGGGGCGCCATGGATTATCTTTGGAGATATCCACAGGTTTGCGGCACACGGGGCAGCGTGTGCTCATAAAATACAACACTGCAGATCAAACTCGACATCGCTCCCTGTTTGAACAGGACGCGCAGAGGTCTCAGGCTGCCCTAAAAATCGTATCGTAAAACGGTGTTTACCGGCGCTAACCTCTGGAAACAACTCCGCTACGGAAGGCACTTGAACTCTAATCAGTTGGTGAGCAACAGTCGGCTCCAAGGACTGCTGATAGAAACCGCCTAGGGCGGCAACTCTTGTCGTATAAGCGCTGTCACGGATCGCGTGGAGCGCAAGGAATACCCCATCTCTGATCACAGACAGTTCGTCTAGCCAGCCATGTATGCGGTGAAGTCTATGGGAGGACGGGCGGTTCAGCCAATAGTGATACGCCGGTAGATCGAAATTACAGGTACCGCCCGGAATGGCTGTTCGCTGTTTAACGGCGTTAATAAGCTCATCCTGCCGAAGCGTATGGCCGGGCTGATAACCCGGGTGTTTCAAGATTTTCAGCGTTTTGTCGTGGTTTAACAGCGTCTCGTTGAGGCGGTGACAGTCTACGTGAGGGTTGCTTCTAAGGCGGCTAAAAGTCGCTAAATGGCGCTCTAACTCTTTGATCAATTCACCCTTAATATCAGACCGCCAGAGAACATCCGTGATGTCGATCAACCCGCCCAACGCAGCACGGCTATCCCATTCCGAGAAACCGCTAATATGCTCGGAAATGAAAAGGAAAAGGTGTTCTAATCGAAGTAAGACGCGGACACGTTCATTTAAGGGTTGCTCATAGGTAATGATTGCGCCCCCTTCTTCCGTCAATGGAACATATTCGCTCTGCTCGGCCGTTAAACGAGAAGTTCCACTTGTCATGACTGAAGCTACACCGGATTCGTCAGCGTACCGCAGCGCCATATTAATGCGTTGCTAATGGGAAGCCTGCATGGCAAGCTATAAAGAACTCTTATTAAGTGTTGGCGTAAGCGAGGTAGCGCTTATGCAACGCGTGTACCTGCCTTTGTATATGAGCCAATTCCAGGTCATTCGTTAATACATCGTCGGCCGCTTCGAGACGTTCCTCGCGAGAGGCTTGGGTCCGAATGATCGCTTTAGCCTCTTCTGCTGTCAAATGATCGCGCTGCATGGCTCGCTCTAACTGGATATCAAGCGGCGTGTCGACGACCACAACGCGGTCGAAATGCGAGGTCTGCCCTGTTTCTAGGAGCAGGGGGACGCAGCAGATGCAATAAGGTGCGCGGACCGATTGGGCGCGTTGCTGCATTTCCTGCAAGATACGTGGATGCAGTATCGCTTCAAGTTGCTTACGCCGCGCCGCATCATCAAAAATAATCTTCCGCAATGCCGCGCGCCTTAATTTGCCATGACCATCCAGAACATCGTTTCCAAACGTTTTGACTATTAGGTTTAAGACCGGTTGGCTAGACGTAACCAATTCGCGTGCGATCTGATCGGCGTCGATTACGGGGACGCCAAGGCCGGCAAAAACGGCGCATACGGTGGATTTTCCCGCGCCAAATCCACCCGTCAGTGCAATTCTCTTAGCTATGCTACCGTTATCCACCGCATGTAGGCTGTGACGAGATCCTTCCCCCAGAGTAGCGAAATCCATCCCGCACAAGCGAGATAGGGCCCAAAAGGTATCGGGGTGCCGCGACCCGCTCCTTGAAATGCGATTTGCGTGATGCCGATGGTGGCGCCGACGAACGATGACAATACGATAATAACCGGTATTGCCTGCCAGCCGATCCAACCGCCGAGCATCGCGAGCAGCTTAAAATCACCGTGGCCCATCCCTTCCTTACCGGTTGCGAGCTTGAATATCTGATAAACGAACCACAGGCTTAAATAGCCTGCCATCGCACCGCTGACACTGGATTCAAGATCGGTGAAAACACCAAAATAATTACATGCGATCCCGAACCAAAGAAATGGGAGCGTAATGGAATCAGGCAAATACTTCGTATCAATGTCAATGAAGCTCAGTGCAACTAGGCTCCAGGTTAAGAAAGCCGCGCATAGGGTTTGTAAACTAAAACCCCAGCGCCATGCTATCGCCGCTGTCGTTACACCGCTTAGTAGCTCGACGAACGGATATCGTAAGGATATCGGCCCGGCGCATGCTCGGCAGCGGCCCTTCAGAAAACAATAGCTCAAGAGAGGGATATTCTCTAACGCAGTGATCTTATGACCGCAATGCGGGCAAGAGGAACGTGGAGATACTAGGGAGAATCGTGACGTCGTGAAGCCGTCGGCTTGACCAGATAATTCCGCGCACTGGGTCCGCCATTCTTGCTCCATCATCCGTGGTAAGCGATGGATCACCACGTTGAGAAAACTACCCGCCGCGAGCCCAATCAAACCCATGAAGACCGGAAACGCGAGCGGGGTTGTGTCGAAGAATACAGCTAGGGTTTCTAACACTAATTGGTCGCTTTCGGCGCGTATTGCCGCGTACAGGCGAGATTATACCACCTGTCCCATCTTGAATATGGGTAAATACATCGCAATCACCAAGCCACCTATAACGACACCTAAGACCGCCATGATGATCGGTTCGAGCAAGCTCGTTAGCGCCGCCACTGCATCATCAACCTCTTGTTCATACCAGTCCGCGACCTTACCGAGCATGGTATCGAGAGCACCCGACTCTTCACCTATTGCCACCATCTGAATCACCATATTGGGGAAGAGTTTAGAATCGCGCATCGCCACGTTCAGCTGGGTGCCTGTGGAGATTTCATCGCGCATACTTATGGTCACATCATGGAAGATGATGTTCCCACACGCACCCGCAACGGCGGTCATCGCTTCCACCAAGGGTGTACCCGCCGCGAACATCGTCGATAGAGTACGATTGAAACGGGCTATACACGCTTTTTCAAGGATACCTTTGCCGACAATCGGAAGCTTTAACGCCAGCCGGTCTAAGAAATGCGCGAATCCAACAGAACGTTTTTTCAACTGCATGAGGCCTACGATAGTCCCGATAATGCTGCCGAAGATCGCCCACCAGTATTCTTGGAAATATTCTGAAATCGTGATGACTAGCTTTGTAAGCGGAGGCAGATCGGCGCCGAATCCTTCAAATAGCTGTTGGAATTGCGGTATCACGAAAATCATCAAAATGGCGGTGATGATAAACGCAACCACGATCACGGCGGTCGGGTAGAACATCGCCGATTTTATTTTTGATTTTAGGGCTTCGGTTTTTTCCAGATACGTCGCAATCTTATGCAGGATCGATTCTAGAATACCCGAGGCCTCACCCGCAGCGACGAGATTCACGTAGAGCTCGTTGAAATACAAAGGATGTCTTCCTAAGGAGTCAGCGAGTGAAGTACCTGCTTCGACGTCCGCTTTTATGGCCAGCAGAAGATCTTGCATATTCTTGTTTTCATGACCGCGCCCCACGATCTCAAAGGACTGTACTAGGGGGACGCCGGATGACATCATGGTGGCTAACTGGCGGCTAAAAACAGCGACGTCCTTGGGAATGATCTTTTTCTTCTTTCCACCGCCAAAGAGGGAAGCGCGCTTTTTTGTAACTTTCAGCGGGTTGACGCCCTGCCGGCGGAGCAAGGCTTTTACCGATGCATCGCTAGCGCCCGCAAGCTCACCCTTGACGCGCTTTCCGTATCTATCGAGGCCTTCCCAAAGAAAGATGCTCTGTTTCAGGGTTGCTACTGCCATAAGCTCGCCTCATTAATCCATTGTTACGCTATTGATCTCTTCGATACTGGTGATGCCGTCTTTAACCTTTTTCAATGCGGATTTTCGAATATCGGGTACGCCTTCTTTTCTCGATTGATCGGCTAACTCGATCGCATTTGCTCCATCCATGATGAGACGTTTCATAGCATCGGAGATTTGCATGACCTGGTAGATTCCCGTGCGACCTTTATATCCTCCATTGCACTGGTCACACCCGACGGCGTGATATACCGTAAAGCTTGTAGCCAGATCTTCCTCGGTAAACCCTTCCGAGCAGAGCGCGTCCTTGGGAATATCGACCGCTTTCTTGCAACTTGAACAAAGCCGTCGCGCCAGACGTTGTGCGATAATGATATTGATCGTGGTGGCGATGGCGAACGCGGGTATGCCCATGTCCGCCATTCTTGTGAGCGTTTGCGGGGCGTCGTTGGTATGCAACGTAGACATGACCATATGACCGGTCTGAGCGGCTTTTACGGCAATCGAGCCGGTCTCGATATCGCGGATTTCTCCGACCAGAATGATATCGGGGTCTTGTCGTAGAAACGCTTTCAATGCCTTGGGAAACGTCATGCCCGTTCTTTCGTCGACTTGTACCTGATTAACGCCGGGAAGGTTTATTTCTATGGGATCTTCCGCCGTGGAGATATTCACATCCACGGTGTTAATAATGTTGATCCCGGTGTACAAAGAAACCGTTTTCCCGCTCCCGGTTGGCCCGGTGACCAGAAACATACCGTACGGTTTCTTTAAGTTCCTCAAGAAAATTTCCTTCTGAAAATCTTCGTACCCGAGCATATCGATGTTGAGGCGTGCAGAGTCCGAATCGAGGATTCGGAGCACCGCCTTTTCACCGTAAAGCGTGGGGCAGGTGCTCACCCGAAAATCGATAGCCTTATTCTTTGAAATCTTAAGTTTTATTCGGCCGTCTTGCGGTACCCGGCGCTCGGCTACATTGAGCCGCGACATGACTTTAATTCGCGAAGCGAACTTGTTGGCGAGAGCCACCGGAGGCCGTGCAAGCTCGCTAAGCTCCCCGTCAATTCGGAAACGCACGCGGTAATATTTTTCATACGGTTCAAAATGCAGATCCGAAGCGCCTTTTCTGATGGCATCGAGCAGCGCCTTGTTGACAAAGCGAACCACGGGTGCGTCATCAACGTCGGAATCCTCTTTTTGTTCCGCTTTCTCTTCGTTACCTATCTCGAGATCCTCGAGGTTTCCGAGGTCATCATCGCCTAACTGAGATAGACTCGTGTCCGCTGCATCTAAGGCTTTCTCGATGGCTTTGGCGAGTTTGTCTTCCTCGACGAGAACCGCTTCGGTGTTGGCGCCTACGTGAAACTTTATTTCGTCCAGCGCTTGCAGGTTGGTCGGATCTGAGACACCGATAAACAGGCGATTTCCTCGTTTGAACAAGGGAAACCCGTGGTGCTTCTTGATCAGATTCTCCGCCACCATCTTGGTTATTTCAGGATCGAACTCGAATGCATTGATATCGAGGAGCGGCACCCCGAATTCTTTCGACGCCACCCAGGCGATGTCGCTGCTGCTGATGAGTTTACTTTCGACTAAGAAACTGACGAACGGGACTTTTCTCTTGGCGGCTTCTTGTACGGCTTCGTAGGTGCGTTCTTCGTTTAGTAAACCCGCTCCCGCGAGTGTCCTTGCGAGGCCGGCCAAAAGCGGTTTATTCGGAGTCACTGACATACCCGTATGCTGAAACATTTGTTTCACTTGCTGAACGCGTTTTTGCCGCTCGCGCCGTTGTGTTCGTTAACTTCTGAATTGCTACGTTTAATTTGTCACTCAAGTGCGTAGCGTCACGGGCGCCCCTGTTTGGTCACGTTACACTCTAGGACTGAAACGCTGCTCAACGACCCCCCTAATTCTCAGGACATGTATAAAGCGACACACACCTAGTTTTTCTTTAATTTACGGATGAAATTCCTAACCTTAGCACGTCTAAAGAGAACGGATGTGGGTTGCCCAGGATTTATACGAAAGCGAAATGAAGACGGTGAGAAAACCCGGGAAGCGTCATGCTATTCACGAAACGGTCCGACCGTCGATCGTATTGAATCATTGCATGCTGCCAGAGAGAGGGTGTTCCATTGATCGACAACTAACCGCTCCGAAACAGAATCTGCCGTACGCTCTCGCGACTGCTAAGTTTGGAGGGGAATTATTGAGTCTGCGGATGTTATTCTTTGAAAGGCTCGGCATGCGGTTCGGTATGAGCGGAAGAGGTTTCGGATGCATTGGAGATCGATGTGCGGACGCCGGTCGCTCTTAGAGCCTCTTGGGTTTTGGCGCGTGTGTCGTCTTGCTGGATGCGGCGGTCGCCGGGGACGCTATCACTTAGCATTACCATGTGCTCGTCGCATAGGTTTAGGGAGCTTTTCGCGAGATGCTCATACACCGCTCGATAGTTTACCGTTAAGCTATTAAAAAGATCGGCGGCCTTCGAAAAATGATCAGTCACCCTCTGGTGGTATTCATCAGAGTCCGATTGCGACTTTTCAAGGGCCATCCTCGTCTGATCGAACTCCGTCCGCGTCTTATCCAGATCGGCTCGCATGTGTTCGATTTCTGCTTTGAGCGCTTTTATGCGTTTTGCCCCGGTTGAGAAAAAACGGCCGACCACGATACCGAATACGAATATGATCGGCATGGTCACCCAGAGCCACAACCTAAGATCTTCCATACAACATCTCCTTGATGTGATTAACGACTACGGCGGGACATACGCCGGCACCGCACGTATATCGAGTGTATGTCTCGTTTATAAGATTTTCTATTAACACGTCAATCGATGTCAGCATGAAATAGCTCATGGGAAGGAATGTAGACCTCCAGACGGCGGGATGCGCGGATAGTTTCTATAATCATGCCGCAACAAGCCGACCCGAATGAATGAATGTATGTAAGCCTGGATAAGTGCGTTGTAGAATAGTAACACTGTCTTCATTTAAAAATTATGTCGTTACGTTTGTACAACCATTAAATGAAGCGGTAAATTGTGTTGTCAATACAACTCATCGGCGTGAATCAGGTTAGCATCTTAATGCATCCTCAATACGGTGGCGATGTCGAGTAATCCATTGAAGCAATATTTAACACATTCCTTGCGGTTGTTATAAAGAAAGGGGATCGAGAAATTCGTTGGGGACGACTCCTAAACTCGGCAGCAGCGGTGGCGTTCGCGGCGAGTCCTGCCAATGGCGTCGTGATGGTCGTCGGCAACAACGGGTGAGGAGTCAGCTTCGAGGGTAGCGTGAGCGGCATCTATATCAACTAGGATTTCAAGAAGCTACCAACTGCTGTCATAGGACACTCCGAAACGGGTTCGTTGGAGGCAATCGACAAGGACGACTCTCCGGTGCGAAGCGTTCGCGTTCTTCGCCTTTAATGTGGAGTCATGATCGGGCTGGCCGGCACGGGCCGCATCAGCTTGCGCCAGTGATTCAGGCGGGCAACAGCAAGAACCGCCTCGGCGGCAGGGTACAGGATCGGAAATCGATGTGCGCGACGTGCGCTTGGGGACCTTCGACCCACTATTGTCGACGATTTTTGGTGGCAACGCATTCTTGGCAGGGCAGCAAGTCTGGAGCGTGGATGCCTATCATGACGTGACTTCCAAGTTCAAACTGGTCTGGGAGATCCGATGTTGAGCGGGAATGGTTTGACGACCGGGAGCAAGACTCGGAGGTATTTGGCGTCGGCGGATTTTTCAGCCGATACTTTGACCGTTGCAGTTTAAAGAACAGCCTGAGGACCACGAAGGCAACTCACCAGCTAGACAGGGCGCGTCTACCCCCGGTGGATGCGCCTTTTTTCTTGAATCCACTCGTTTCCTCCACGGAATCCGCCGGAGTGATCGTAGTTGAGCCGGTTACCGGACTCGAGTACTCTTTTTCGCTACGACCCGAAGTGTTTCTCGCATTTTAACAGGCATTGTCTTAGACATGGCAACCGTGAGCTTCCGCAGTTTATTTCTTATCGCGTTGATTGCAGCGATGTTTCCCGTTCACGGGTATAGGTTATACAAGATCCCGGATTGGTTTAAATCGGAGCGCGTGCCGAAAACAGTCTTGGGAATTGCGCGATCAAATACGTGCGCCTTGTCAACCAGGGCCACTGCATGGCAAGCCACCGGCTCCCAGTGATCAACATCATGAATGATTTCTGAGGCATACCGGAGTGCCAGGCGCCTCGTTACTTTTCAGGCTATTTCATGGGTAATGGCTCTCAAGGACGCGATCCCAGCGGACATGCGCGATACGGTTCTTATCACGGGGTGTAATAGGGGCCTTGGCCTGGAATTCGTGCGCCAATACGCTCAAGCCGGATGGCGGGTGTTTGCGACTTGCCGTAATCCTGAACAGGCTATAGCCCTTAATCGAATCGCTTCGGCGTCGCAAAAGCACGTTACCGTTCATCGCTTGGATATTGCGAACCGAAAGCAAATCAAAGAGGTAGTGTCCGCAATCGGTGACACGCCGATCGACTTATTGCTTAATAATGCCGGTATCGACGGGCAAAGAAATGCGCAGTTCGGCGCCACGGACGAAGCGCGGTGGCTGGAAGCCTTCCGGGTCAATGCGGTCGCTCAAATGAAGATGATGGAGGCATTGATCGACTCAGTTGCGCGCAGCAAGAAGCGAATGATCGTTTGCTTAGGCAGTAAGATGGCGAGCATGTCCGAGAACAACTCCGGCAGCAGCTATGTGTATCGTTCTACCAAGGCGGCGCTCAACGCCATCGTTCGTAGCGCGGCGATCGATCTGCGGCCAAAAGACATCGCCGTCGTGGTAATGCACCCCGGTTGGGTCAAGACAGATATGGGTGGCGTTAACGCCCAGATCGACGCACCGGACAGCGTCCGCCGGTTACGCGAGCTAATCGATAAAGTCACGCTCGCCGACAGCGGCAAATTCTTAAATTTGGACGGCACGCTTATCACCTGGTAATTGACTCTACGGCGGTGACTGGGACCCTGGTTGGCCGGAGCGCGGCACGTACTCGATATGCGAACCCGGTTCCTTCGCGATAAGGTCGCTGGTGTTGATCGATAAGCTTTCGCGATCTAAAGTCTGCGGGTAATGAGTCCTATTATTATTGCGTGCTCTAATCAACACCCAATACCCAAAGACGTTAGCGCGGCTTTTGTCAATAACATCGAGATTGGTTTGGTGGATAAACGTATCCAATGACAGGTCGGTTCTAAATCCAAGAAGGCGCGACAAGGGGGCAAGAAATCGTTCGATACCGCCCAGCACTCGATTTCGGCTCTTAAAATGGTTTAGAAAAAATAGTTCGCCACCGGGTTTACAGACTCGGCGCATCTCGTTTACGAGGCGTTCGGGATGGGGCACGACGGAGGCCACATAAATCGCGGCAACCTTGTCGAAAGTATGGTCGCTGAAATGGGTCCGTTCCGCATCCATCACGCTCAGAGCGACAACGTGGTCGAGGCCAAGGCGTTCCTTGCGAGCGAGCGCGCGCTCAAGCATTTCTGAGGACACATCAATTCCCGTGATCTCGACGTTCGGTGGGTATAAATCGAGCGTGAGCCCGGTGCCGACGCCTACTTCTAGGATTCGGTCCCCAGGATTGCACCCCATCTTCCTGATCGCCGTGTGACGCCCCTTCTGCATGACCGGACCAAAATAGACATCGTAGAACCCCGCGTAGCGCCGATAGGCGTTGCGTACCGCGTCAAGATCCATGTGAGCATGCCCGTTTCGCCGCGATTTCTTCCCGCCCAACGCTGATTTTATGCTTTTTTTCATGACGACCTCGTTATTCTCGTGCCGCGGGCTTACCTCAGCCGACCCCACATGGTCCCTGGGACCCAACGATTGCTCGGCTCGCCTCCAGGGGACAAGTTTAAATTTTTAGTTATAATGGCGTTGGAACACTTGGATTTCAATGGGTCTCGTTCATAACCAGTTACTGTTTCGCTTTGAAACGGTTTTACGCATCAAACGCTACTGTGGGCTACGGTAGTCGCAATCGGGATCATGGTTTTTTGCGAAGCCGCGTTTGCGAGCGAAAAGAAAATTGGCGAACGGGTGAGGTAACCGGCAAAGTGGCCGATACTTTCCCTGCTTAAAAGCGCTCTACCTCGAATGCCAAACTGACGGGTTAGCATCGGGTTCGCGTCCTATTCCCGGGCGCAACCGGTCGCGGGGCTGCCTCGCGCTGCAGGCGCTCCAGATATCCAACGCGTACAAAATGAAGCATGCCTCGGCGCTACCGATTGCAGCTAAGGGCCTTGTGCCAAGCCGCCGAGTAGGATGCTCACCACGCGGTAGAACAATCCGCCGTAGCCAGCCATTAATCCCAATCCGGCAAGCTTTTTCATCTTAAACTCCTCTTGCTCCGATTCGTTAATGGCGCGATGGCCGTAGAGGACGCCCATGATCGAGCAGATGAAAAAAATAGGGATAAAACCCACCATCCCGGCGAGAAAGGAGGTAATCGCGAGCTCCGAAGCTGCGGTTATCGGTAACTTGGATTCTTTCCCGAGCCGCATCCAGCGGAACCATGATTTCGCCAGCAGCAACACGAGGATTGGCCACATCAATATCAAGTCGACGCGCAGCCCGTAACTGGGAATGTTTAGCTTGATCGCCCATTCATAGAGTGAATATGCGATGATGGGTATGATGGGATAGTAGAGCACCCACGACGCCTTGTTCTTCACCTCAACGCGAATCAGAACCGGAATACAAAGCAAAACGACAACAATCCCTAGCGCTTGGATCTCGGCTTTAGTGAGGGGCATCGTTACAATCCCTACTCGAAAACGAGGCGCGAACAATAGCAACCTGGTGAGTCCTCAGCAAGCACGGAGCGCATTCATCGCGGAATGCATACCGGCACCGGCGTCTGTCGCGCGCTGCGGCGTGCACGTATTTTTTCGTTCAAGGAGCAGTCGAGCATGACAATGATCAAGCATGTCTTTTTGAGGGGTGGATTTGCGCTTATGGTTGCCGCGTTTCCAATGGCAACCCTGGCCGCGGAGATCACGGTATACAAGAGTGCGCAGTGCGGATGCTGCAAGAAATGGGTCGAGCACATGCGTCAAAACGGCTTTGAGGTTACAGCTGTTGATGTGAGAAACTTGGACGAGATTAAAAAAAAGCATGCGGTGCCTGGACACCTCGCCGCCTGTCACACCTCCATCGCCGGGGGCTATGTGGTCGAGGGACACGTACCGGCGGATGCGGTCAAACGCCTGCTGTCGGAACGCCCCAAGGTCATGGGGATCGCCGTGCCAGGCATGCCTATGGGCTCTCCCGGCATGGAAGGGGACCGAAAAGACTCCTATGAGATCATGTCGTTTGACACCGCGGGCGAGACCAAGGTGTTCGAGCGGCGTTAAATCGGAGCACGCTGAATCGCTGTTTCTCGCGTACGCTTCGGGAGTAACACGACGGGCAGGATGTTGACGTACGCAAGCGTATCCGCTGCTACGCGTGGCGCAGGCAGTGGACGGTTATCTCCGGCGGGCAGTTGATCCTTACCTCCACGATGGATGAACCCGCGCCCGTTGAGGTATAACCTTGGAGATCGTGGTAGCGCCAGGCGCCACGCGCCATCCGCCGGGGGCATTTGGCGTCATAAATAATAGGCCATTGTCCGGGCAGACAGATTTGACCTCCATGGGTATGCCCGCAGAGCAACAGGTTGAAACCCGCGTGAGCCGCTTGCTTGTATATTTCGGGTGAATGCGCGAGCAGGACAGAGACGTTGCCACGATCGATGTCGTCGCAGGTGCGCTCCAGATTATCGGTGCGGTAGTAATGAGGATCATCGATACCGGCTAAATGCAGCACCGCCCCGCCCCGATTGATGGCGACGGATTCATTTAACAGTACGCGTATCCCCAGGTCCTCCATGGCCGGCACCATTTTCAGCGAGTCGTGGTTTCCCAGCACCGCATAGATGGGATCCTTGAGTTGCGAGCGCAAGCGCTCTAAGCCTTTCAGCGCTGCTTCGCAGCTTCCGAAGGTCTTATAGCGATAATCACCGGTCATCACGCAAATATCGTAGTCGATGCCCTGAACGCGCTCCGCCAAAACCTGCGGGAAATCCCCGTCCATATCGATATGCAAATCGCTGAGGTGCAGGATCTTCAAACCTTCAAACGCATCCGGGAGTCCGGAGATCGGGACCGTGTTATGACGCAGCTCAATACGACGCGCATTGCGGCGTCCGCGTTCCAGCAGCAACGATATGCGCAAGCTCGTGCGGATCAGTGAGTGCACGGAATACCAGTTCTCCAGATGGAAGAACTTCAATCCTTGACCAAATACCCTGGCTTGATCGTCGGACTCGATACCGAGGCGCTGGCGAAGATGAATGGGAGCAAGGCGGCCATTTAGCCGCTCGATGAGGTCCTGGTCGGACGGAAGAGTTTTCGCCGAGATTTGGGAAAAGAGCACACGGGGGTGCCGATCCACAAGTGAATTCTGTTGGGCTATGGCGACGGCGTTTAGCATGTGTCTATGTACTCGGTACGGGAGTAGTTGATTTTAAACTAATGCAGCAGTTTAGATAGCAATATTCGTACTCGAATACATGCACGACGGCCCCAAGCGAATTGGGTTCGTGGTTGAATTGTCGTTAATTAGCTCTGTTGCGACGTGACGGACTCGACTCGATCGCCGTTAATGAGTTCGGCGCATAATCCCGATGCTAGGCCCGGAATGTGTCCAGGTTATTACGTCGCTTCAAAAGCGAGGATTCGATAACGGACCCATCCCACTTCGCTGACCCATGCAGCATACCGCGTCGCGCGCTCCGCGCCTCGATGGCCAATGATGCCGAGAATGCGCAGGAGCGCCTTGTAAGTCGGCAAGGTGTTTTTGGTGATGTCTTCGTTGTGGATCAGCCGGAAACCGCAGTAACGGGCCAGTAGCCGATATCCCGTCACCGAGCTGGGCGAAAAATAATTGATCCATCCATAAAATCGGCCCATTGCGCGGGCGTGCGCCAGGAGCCAGAGCGCCAAGGGTAGGACTGCGGGAGCTAAAGGGACAAAATCGGATATGACTAATCGGCCGCCCGGCATCAAAACCCGGCGCGCTTCTTTTAGAAAGCGCAAGCGGCTAGGAAAATGAAAGATGCACTCAACGGCCGTTACGACCCCGAAGCTATGATCTTTGAAAGGCAATATGCAAGCATCGCCGTGCACAAAGCTTAGATCATTTCCGTTTCGTTCCTCGATGAGTTGGCGCGCGCGTTGTAGTTGTCTGAGCTCGATGTTCAACCCCGTGACGCTGATGCCTCCCAAGCGCTCGTTTAAGTACGCCACCGTACCTCCGAAGCCGCAACCCACGTCGAGGAGCGGATGTTGTGGGTCGACCCCAGCCACGTTTACCATACGTTCGGTCAAGGCATTCTGGGCTTCAATGAGGCTTTGGACCGAGTCATCGGCTTCACTAGGCGTACCGTAGTAGCCCCAGTGCACATGGCGGGTCCCGAGGGCTTTAACTAAAGGGTCATCGGATGCCACTGCGATGCGTTCGAACAGGGTATCGAAATAGGGCAGCCGGACGCGAACGGCTGCGCTCGGGGGTTTTCGGGCCATGAATGTTCTTAACATGACTTGGA